>Ga0207684_10000053_pt1 | contig 225260 bp, 189 predicted proteins | sample KBSK5501metaG_FD_184342 | JGI IMG/M metagenome (GOLD analysis project Ga0207684, IMG submission 184342) | Corn, switchgrass and miscanthus rhizosphere microbial communities from Kellogg Biological Station, Michigan, USA - KBS K5-50-1 metaG... | ecosystem: Host-associated > Plants > Roots >... | reverse complement strand
ATGCGTAACGCTTGTGTAAACGCATTAAGTGCTTCCTGAAACTTACCTGTCAGTCTGTAGGCTTGTCCCAGATGCGTATAAACCAGCGCGCTCGCAGGACTCAGACGTGCTACCTCTTCCAACACTGTAATCGCATCTTGCGGCTGACCGGCGAGAATTAAGGCAGTGCCCAGGCTTGTCCGAACATCAAGGTTAGTTGGCTGCAGTAATACCGCTTTTTGTAAGACTGATACGGCGCTCGCGTACAGACCAGCATGCTGATAACTCTTGGCCAGCAAAACTAAAGCCTCGAAGAAGTCGGGCTGCAACCGCAGCGCCTCTTCCAGGGAGGTGGCTGCTGCTTTGTATTCTCCCGTTTCGTAATAACTTCGCCCCAGCTCGTAATGGGCCTGAGCCCGATCAGGTCGCAGCCGAAGTGGCTCTTTAAAACTTTCGGCGGCTTTAATGGAGTGAGTCCCTTCTCCGAGCGCGTTACCAATATGCCGAGCAAAACGGCTTAGCCACTCAGGTCCCGAAGAGTCAGAACCCAGGCGAACAAGTAAGTCATCCTTTCTGATCACAATCGCCGTGTGAGGACCAGACCGGCTTAGATAACATTCATCGCCAATGTCGAGCTTTAGCGGAGCAGATCTACCTGGTAGCTGGCCCAAGCCGTCATCCTGAAAACACTTCACCGCTTCAGCAGTCGATCGTTCGCGGATTACCATGACAAATATTTCGTGCTGATCCAACTTCCAACGATATCCAATCGCCTGACCTTCTGGTCCAGGCCAGGCATTCATCAGCGTCCAGTTTGGTTCGTTCTCCCTGATTGAGTTTTCGATTTTGAGAAATAGAGCGTTTGACTGCTGCGCCATTGACGAGGCGCAGGCAATCATTAGGAATAGGAGGGCGAGGATGATTTTCATGATGAACATGATTGCACTCAATGTCTACCTTGAATGGGATCAACGCAACGGCTATGCTGCCCATAAATGAATAAAGTCAGCCTGATCATCCCGACTTTCAACCGGCCACAGTTGCTTCCGCGGGCTGTTGAAAGTGCGCGCCGCACAGGTCGCAACGTCGAGGTGATTGTTGTTGATGATGCTTCAGGCGATGAGACGTCGAGAGTGTGCGCCGCGTTGCCAGAAATAAAGTATGTGCGACTCGATCGCAACCAGCTCCGCAGACTAAAGCAGACCTTTTCGTGCTCCGCAGGCTAAACAGGCTTTCTCTTCACATTGAAGACAGATCGATCATCCAGGCGTTGGGAATCTCAGTCGTAAGCAAATGGGTTTTGAGATCCGTCCACTTTTCAACGCGATTCAGAATTGAGGAATCAGAAGTGATTGCAATCGCAGTCGAAGAAATAATCATGGCGTCGGGGTTGAAGACTGTTTCAACTTGCCAGGGCCAACCTCGTTGAAGCGCGATATCCGCAATCCTTGCGGCGAGACGGCCACTGTTGGACACGGGCCGATCGAGAAGCCACATCACTGACGAAGCCCCAAGTTGCTCCAGTGCATTGCCGGCAAGAAATATCGCCTGCTCAGTTTCATCTATCGATCGATAAGACCCGTGCACGCTCGAGAGATCGCGAATACATTTATCAACACCAACGAATAACGGACCTCCACCCAGAGCAGCTTCGAGCGTGATGATCAAATTAAATCCGTCGACAATCACGCTCTCGTTTTGTATTTGCGCGACGGAAACAGAGTGGTCCATTCGTTTTTGTCGATCCTGGTCTGAACAAGACGAGCGAGACACTGCCAGCCGCTGCCGCTCACGAAGTTTGTGGCGATCGCCCACGAGCTTCAGTGCAGAGGTCATGTTGTAACCACGCGACAGCAGCCACGAGAGTTCGCTAACCGCCACGCGCAGTTTTGGTATTTGATCCGGATGAAACAGATCTGCGTCGGCAGGATGAGCGCCGCGATGACGGCGAGTGTCTGGACTCACTGGTGCTCTTAACTCGACGTCGCTCGAAAGCCGTGATCGTGCGCAAATACCATCGCCTGAGCGCGCGTCCAGACGCCGAGCTTGTCGAAGAGATTAGAGACATGATTGCGCACGGTCTTTTCGCTGATCGAAAGACGCTCCGCAATCTCCGCATTACCGAGACCTTCTGTGATCAACGCCAGCACCTCTCGTTCTCGCGCGGTTAATGAGTTGAATGCAGGATCCTCTCCGTCTACCGAGTTCTTGAGTCCCATGAAATCCAATACTTCACTACAAAAGCGTTTCCAGGCCGGCTCAGTTTCGAGAAGGATGTGGTTCCTTGAATCAAGCTCGACAAATTGAGCTTTCGGAATTCGAGCCGCGAGAATGTGCCCCTCTGCAATCGGGATCACGTCGTCGTCGCGTGAGTGCAGTATCAACGTCGGCGCCTGCACATCAGCCAGCAACTCGACGACGTTGATCGTGGCGCGCGTTTCAAGCAGTCGTGCCGCGATCTCCGGCGACGTCGTTTTGCGACAGAGATCGTTGAACCAACTCACCTGTTCGTCGGTCGCGCCAGGAATGAATCGTGAAGTGAACACCTGTCGGAAGGCAGGATTGTCCTTTCCCCATCCGAGACGAGTTATGTCGATGAGGGCGCGATACAACCGCTCTTTGTCTGGGTCGCCACGCTGATAAGTCCCGCGCGCATAGGCGCCGTAAAGTATGAGTTTGGAGACACGTTCCGGGTGCCTCACAGCATACGCAATGCACGTCGCTGCCCCTTGAGAAATACCCAGCAACGCAAACGGCTCGTGAGGATCGACGGCCGCAACTACGGCTTCCAGGTCCTCAATCCAACGCTCGAAAGAGAGGTCGCCGACGTTCCAGTCGGTCATGCCGCAGCCGCGCTCGTCGTGACGGATGTAGCGGAAATGTTCGCTGAAGAATCGAATCCAGTGGCGCCAAACCGGACTTTCCCACTCATATTCGAGGTGGGTCAACCAGTTTGCAGCTTTGATCAGGGTGGGGCCAGTGCCCGCCTCGGCCCACGCGAGTTGAACACCGTCGCGAGTGCGGAGATACCGAATTCGCTGTGTGGTCCTCTTGAGCATCGAACATCACTACTGAGACAAAAGTCCCATATGAGGACCACTGAGTATATCCAAACCGGGACTAAACTCCCATAGCCTAACAGCGCAGAAAGCGCGATCCTCCGCTGATTAAAGCAGTGAAGAGAGGCGACACAATGCTCAAGCGAATTCTATTTTTTGCCTATGGAGTTTTCAGTTACGTGATCTTCCTCGGAACGTTTCTGTACGCCGTTGGCTTTATCGGCAACTTTGCGGTTCCGACAACACTGGACGGCGCTGCGAAAGGGCCGCTGGGTACGAGTCTCGCGATCGACGTGGCGTTGCTGACACTCTTCGCGGTGCAACACAGTGTGATGGCGCGCAAGTGGTTCAAGGAATGGTGGACGAGGCTTGTCCCGAAGCCGATCGAACGCTCGACTTACGTTCTTTTCTCGAGTGTCGCACTCATTCTGCTGTTTATCTTCTGGCAGCCGTTGGGCGGGGTGATCTGGTCGGTTGAAGATCCCGCGGGCCGGTTTGTGTTACGCGCGTTGTTTGCTTTTGGCTGGGGCCTGGTCCTGTTCTCAACTTTCCTGATCAATCATTTCGATTTGTTCGGTCTGCGTCAGGTCTGGCGGAACCTCTTGGGCCTGCCCGAAGGCGGGTTGCGTTTTGCGACGCCGTGGCCATATCGAGTGATTCGACACCCGCTCTATCTCGGCTGGCTCTTCGCGTTCTGGATGACGCCGTTGATGACACTCGCGCACCTGCTGTTCTCAGTAGCAACGACAGCTTACATCCTGTTGGCAATCCAGTTCGAAGAACGAGATCTGGTTCGCGAGCACGGAGATGCTTACGAAGCGTATCGACGTTCCGTGCCCATGCTCGTACCGGCATTTCGCGGAATGAAGAAACCAGCCGCGGATGAACGCAGATTGACGCGGATTTAATCCGTGTTTATCCGCGAAATCCGCGGCTAAAATTGATTCAGAAACATTACTGCTGTTGCTGTGCCCGACCTGATTGGATCAGTCGTTGTCTCGCAGTATTTCCAGGCACTGCGATATGTGTCGCCGGATCGTATTCCTTGCCAACAGCAGGACTGCCCTGCGGCACCCAAATCTCAACTCGCGTTGAGCTATAACCTGAAGGGATGTAGCGAACGTAATAACCGTCCGGATGCAAAGACCAGCGACCTGACGGCACGTCACGGCTGCCTTCACCAAGCGGAGCCGCGCCCGACAAAACTGCAACACGCTCCATTTCGGCAAACGATGCGCCCGGCGTCGTCAGCATCTGACGCAGTTGGGCTTCAGCCTGTGCGATTTGTCGTAACGGTTCAGGAACACCGCCAAGTGCATCTGTCAACGCGTTGCCCGAGAGTGCGTCCAGTGCGCTGCGGTTAAGAGCGGCGAGTTGCCGTGGCGTCAACAGCCTCGACGCTGTCGCTTTCATCTGCGGTTGTAGATCTTCGAACTTAGCGCGAGCAATGATCGCCCACAAAAGAACTTGAATGTCGTGCTGTTCGATCTCCGGATGCTGGACTGAGTTGCGAACAATACTCATGACCGGATCTTCCGCCGGTCCTTTTGGCGGCGCATACAGGTAACCATCCCCGCCGCCTGGTCCGTGCGTCCCGGCTTTCAAGCAATAACTTTGCGTTTGCAGGATGTAGTAGCCGGGCTGAACGACGAAACCGCCGTTCGGTGTTCGCTGCAAAGTCATTAGCGAACGAGTGGGTTCACGAGGAGTGAAGCCGTCCTTGGAAGCGTCTTCCCACTTCGCGTCCGGCAAACTCGTCGTGATCGGTGGTTTGCCACCAAGAAAGTTAGGCGTTTTCTTTTTCAGCTTGTCGCCGACGTCGCCTAGTCCGCCAAACTGCGCGGAAGCCGACGCCGCGCTCAGCGCAAGCAGAGCAATAACGCCGATCGATACGGCAAAGTAACGTAAGTTCATACCTGATCTCTCCTGAAGTCCAACTTGAGGTCTGCGGCAGTTTGTCATTACAAGCTGGTGGCAATCAAGTGTCTCAAGTCTTTCGCAGCTACGACGCCGTCCAGTCCCTTTCGTGAAGATGAATTCGCTTATCGCGAGTGGTCCACTGCCGCAATCGCTCGATGGAGCCGTCGGTGGAGGCATCGTCGAGAATCACAAACTCGAAGTCGCCCAGGGTTTGTCCGAGAATGCTGCTTATGCTGTCGTCAAGAAAGGGAAGCGCGTTGTACACGGGCATTACAACGCTGATAAAGGGATCCGCCGGCCGGGTCATACGATGTTTTGCCCATAGTAGTAGATCCGGCCACAAAAAAGCACACAAATTACAAAACCGCTAACTGCATTTGGTGTGTTTTTTGTACCTCGATGCGGCTTTGCAAAACCGCATCGAGCGACCACGGGCCTGGTCCGGCAATCATCAGGAATGCGCAGGTTAGGAGTTGCGCGTATTCGGAGCGGATCTCGTGCAGCACGGCCCAGAAACCTATTTGCGGTGGAACTGGCGGCAGTGGCAGTGGCGACGTTCCGAGATACAACGAAATCTTTGTCGAGGCCATCGCGACGATCATCTCGACGATAAACGGAATTGCGATCAGTCGAGTCATCAAACCGGTAAGCAGCAGAATGCCGCCGATAATCTCGAGCCACCCGTCAGCCGTAGCTGTGAAGTGAGGCGCCGGAAACCCAAGTTTCGTAAAACGCCCCACACCCTGATTCGTGTACACGAATTTCAGAATGCCTTCCCACAAAAAGACCGCACCGGCCATTAATCGGAGCAGAATAGTTGCTCCTGGACCATCAACCGGCGGATTAAGCACCCAATTAGTTACTTTGTTCATTTTCTTCTCCTCTCGCCTATACAGACTCTCTTGTCTCTGCAAATATTCCCGGTTAGTAAAACCATCCACAGATTACGCAGATTACTCTTAATGAAAATCGGCGTAATCTGTGGATTAATAGGTCGGGAATAAAATCGGCCCGCGTGCAGTCTTTCAGTTAGAAAGGATCGGAATGAGCGAGGAATCTCGTTTCTCAGATCAGAGGTTCGATGGTAAGCTCGACTTCTCACCGACAGTGAAGGATCTGACCCAGCAGGGATTCAGCTTGAACGGTGGTCGACTTGATTACATCGGCAACCGTACAGTCGCCGCGCTGGTTTATCAACGCAGGCAACATTCGATCAATCTGTTCGTTTGGCCTTCGACGCAGGCGCTGGTCACGAGCGAAAAAGCCTCGGAGCAGCAGGGTTATAACGTGATTCGTTGGTCCAAGGGAGGCATGAGTTACTGGGCTGTTTCAGATCTCAGCCTGGCGGAGTTGCAGCAGTTTGTTCAGTTAGTTCGCGAATCCTAAGAATCCTGTAGCACTACTCGCCAAACGTGCGCGACCTGAAGATCCTTCGCGTACGTCAACAACAACGTTCCGTCCGCGCTCCAGGTTGCTGGTCCAGTGTCTTCAATCGTTTGCATCAACTCACCAGTCTCTGAACTCCAGAATCTAACGAACTTATTATTCGACGCGCTAATTACCGGGAGCGTCGGGTGAACTGACAAGCTATCGCGATCTTTGAAACCAAAGTCGAAGGGAATTCGGCTGTATGTCAACAGCATAGGAAAAGTGGCTTTCAATTGGCCGGTTTTCACATCCCAAATCTTGGCTTCAAATTTCTTGCTATTGCTGCCTCCTCCGGTGACATAAGTTTGGCTGTCAGCACTCCACACTCGTTGACTATCGGAGTCCCTCATGTTCTTTCCGGTTAACGTGGATTTTAGTTCGCCAGTCACGCTGTCACGCAATTCAATCGAAGTGACAATGTCCCAGCCTTTGAATCGCTCCGTGTAGATCGCCAACATTTTCCCGTCGGGACTAAACTCGCGGAGCACATAGTCATTGTTTTCTTCTAAAGCTAAGCTCGCGTTTAATGCTCCCGTAGCGCAATCCCAAAGATGGATCCCGCCGGCGTAGCTTTGAACAGCCACTGTTTTTCCGTCAGGACTGAATGCGCCCCAGCTTCCCTGCCTGAACCACGATCTCCCTGACTTCAAGCTGGCGATCAAACGACCTGTTTGAACGTCCCACAGTCTTGCGCCTTCGAGATCTGATGTAGTCAGGAGTTGTTTGCCGTTTGGGCTGAACTGCGCGCGACCATACAGTCCTGTGAGATTAGTTCGAAGTAAAATCTGCCCTGACTCGACGCTCCACACTCGCACCGTAGTTTTCTCTTTGTCCAGAAGCGAAGCTTTAAAACTGTCATCTCTTTCGAAGCCTAGAATTGCATTTCCAGTTGGGCTCCACGTCATCTCGACTACACTCAGGAAATCCTTCGGAGGCTTAATTGCGAGCGGCGCAGCGAGCTCTTTGCCGAGGCGAGCATCCCAAATAGTCACTGCCTTTGAACTGGCAATCAACAGTCGTTGGCCATCGGCGGTCCATATCATGATTGCGGGTGCTTTATTCGTAAGCACCAGTGAGGCGCGCTCGCGGCTATCCGTAACGTCGATGATCCGTATCGTGGCGTCTTTCTGCCGCACTGCCAGCAGTTTTGTGACTGGAGCGAAAGCAACTCCCGCAGCACCCTTCAACGGCAGCGACGATCGTAATTCAACAACTACGCGCGAAGACTGTTGGCTCAGACATAACGAGGCAAAAGTGAATAGAAAGAAGAGTGCTCGCGCAAAGGCGCAGAGACGCAAAGACAGAGCAGGGTTCATATGGCTTTCACGAAAAGTCTGCTTTGAGCCTGCGAAGCACGAAAATTTCAGCCTGCGGAGCACGAAAATTTCAGCCTGCGGAGCAGGCGTAAGCATAAAGCCTGGGGTGGAGCGAGGCTTTGCGAGCGAAACCCCAGGAACTAGAAGCAATAGAATTTCGAGCCCATGAAATGGGCGGCAGTCCGTGCGCTGCAAATTTAGTTAGCATCTTCGCCGCCTTTGTTCTGTCGCCCGCATTCGCGGGCTGAGAATTTTTCTACCGCAAGTTACCTGGGGTTTCGCTCGCAAAGCCTCGCTCCACCCCAGGCTTTATGCTTACGCCTGCTCCGCAGGCTGAAATTTCGTGCTCCGCAGGCTAAACCAAAACCGGTTCATGCTGGGATCTTTGCCTCTTTCTGTTGGAAATTAGCGTGAGGGGATGACAGTTCCTGGAGTGTACCAGTGAGCTAAATGTTTATTGTTGTAGTGGTATGAAGTCGAATCTCTTGATGATCACTTCTACTTCTTTGCCATCAGTCGGAGCGTTTCCTGACATTAACCAAAGATTGATGCGGGCGTTTTCCCCACCCGCTTTGGGTATGGCTTCGGTAAACGTGTGTTGCTGAATTACGTCGCCCGAGCTGGTAATACTCTGCAGCGAGACGCTGTCAGGTTTCCAGGTGAAAGAATGTGTCGAGGACGACAGGTCAGGCGGGACTTGGAAGCGCAGGATATTTTTGGGATTCGTATAAGGCTGCACGACAAACTGGGCGTTCTGATTATTAACTCCACCCCAACGAGACACCTCGATATCAATTTCCCGGTGATGATACGCAGGATCATTATTCCAGGTGAACAGACCGAGTATGACCTCTGGATCTAAATTCGCCGCCCTCGTATCTAAGTAGAATCGATACGTTCCATAACCAAAGCTTTGTTTCGAAATTACTTCGGCGCAGAACCAGGAGCTGCTTCGTTGTGTAATGCGGAGGTGCAACCGTCCTTGCCCGTCAACTGAAACATTGTCTGTGCTATCAGAAAAATAATTAGGTCCTGGCCCAACTCGCTCTTGACTGGATTTAACCAGCCAGTCGTAACCGGAAAATTGTAGGACCTTTGAGCCTTGCACGGTCATTATGACCAACGCTAAACCAATTATCAGTCCATTATTCATACGAGGTTAGATCCTGTCCCTTACACCTTCGGTGTTAACTACTCGACCGACGTGATCAAATCCGGACTGACCATGGTGAACGTGCAACCACCGGGCTTCGGCAGGCAGAGCAGTGCGCCGCGACGGACCACCTTCGTCGGTGCACTGTCGGGAAAGACCAGTTGATACTTAATGGACTTCAGTTGTTCACTGAGCGGCTTCAAACTGTCCTTTCCTTTGATGAACTTCACATCGACCACTTGCGCATTGCGTGTTGCGTCAGGCGCAAAGACGACGTAAAACTCAGCCTCAGCCGGCTCTTTTAAACTCGGCATAAGCTGACCGAGATTGAAGATGTTGTAATCACGGATCTCTTTTCGCGCGACATCCAACAGCGCATCATTTTTTTCCAGCCCGGTTAACCGACGCAAACTCTCACCAGCCTCGGGCACTACGCGATCCGCAATCACTCCCTGCGCATACAGGCGAACCGCATCGTCTTTCTTGCCGCGTTTCTCGGCAATCATTCCCATGTGATGGCCCACTTCACTGTGTGGCTGAACAAGCCAAGCGGCCTTGATGTACTTCTCAGCCAAATCAAGGTCGCCCTTCTGAAAATAGACCCAGCCGAGCGTGTCCCAATACGCGGCGAGTGAAGCGACACTGTGCAAGTCGTCCATCGTCAGGTTTGCTGCTTCAACATTGCGCAAACCAGCCGCGACTGTGGAAACAGCCGACTCCGAATACTGAAGCGCCTTGTCGAGTTGCGCTCCCTTCACGGCAAGAAAGTAAGCTACGTTGTTCAGCACAGTCGGCGAGCGATTGAGTTTGAGAGCCTCCTCGAACGCGTTGATCGATTTCTCGTTGTCTCCGAGATTCAAATATGCGCGGCCGAGACTAACCTGGAGCATCTCGTCGTCGGGCGTCAGCGAGATTGCCTGCTCGAGCTCCGGTACCGCCTCTTTATACTTGCGCCATTCAACCAGCATCTGGCCCAGGCTCGCATGCGCATACTGGTCCAACGGCGTCACTTCGATCTGTTTGCGAAAAGCTGTCTCGGCGTTTGCATAATCCTGCTGTTGCCAGTAAACGCGGCCGAGAAGACTGTAGGCATAATCGTCGAATGGATTGATCTTCGTCTGTTCGCGCAAGACTTCAATCGCTTCCGCAGACTTGCGCTGCTCGGCAAGCACATAACCCAACTGGCGTCGAATAGTTGTATGCTTCGGTTCCTTCTCCAACACGCGTTTGAGCAGTTGCTCAGACATCGCGAAGTTTCGGTTCTTCGCCGCAGACTGCGCTGCTTGAATCAACTCATCAGTCTTAACTGTGTCGGGAATCGCCGGCGTGCCGGCAACTTCAGTTTCCAGTGAAAGCGTTTGCGCCGCATCAGACCGCGTCGCGGCTGCAAACGCTCGATAGTCCTCCAAACGTTCGGCCGGCAATTCACGCTGACGCAATCGAAGCTTTCGCTCGCCGATGAGTGTCTGTTCCTGGAGTTTGTATTCTGCGGCGTACTCGGCATAGTCGCGTGAGACTTTCAAAGGCACGGGAAGACGGAGTTTGTACTTGCTCGGCAGCTTGAGCTTTAACGTGTATGAGATATCGATTGGCGGACCGAGCTCGATCGGCTTCGTGTTTTTTGCTTTTCGACCAGTGAACTGCGACAGGCTGATCGGCGGAAACGGAAGCGAGATCTTTAGTTTCTTACTGGACCAGTCGAGAAAGTCGTTGCGTGAAACGTCGAATTCTACTTCGAATGGTTTCTCGAGATCGGCAGGATCGCTTGCTTTGATCTCAGTCACATCACCTTGAATGCCGATTGCCAAGCCGAGAAACATGCCGAGATTTTTCCAGTTACTCTTCGGCGTGCGGCGAAAGATAAAACGCGTGTACATCTCCGCATCGCCACGCATCACCAAACGAGCGTGAGCCGTAAGCTTGCCGAGGTCGTCAACTGTGCCCTCCACGAGCGAGAGTTCGGTTGAAAGAAATGGCGGGTCAGCAGGCGTCGTTTCCAAATGAGCGGCGCCGCTGGTCGGGATCATCAGAGCCTTTTTGTTTCGCAAACGAGGAGACAACAGTCCCGCCGGCGCAATTTCCGCCGTCGTGTCGGCCCAAAGCGTTTCGTTGCCCATCGGAATCGCAGTGATGACGTGATCAAACTGGCCTGGCGAAGGAATGTCGGTGTCGATCTTGCGCGCGGAATTCATCAGCACTGGATACGCGCGCAAGCCGGCAGCAGCCAACATCGAAGCGAGCAGAGTGTGCTTGTCTTTGCAGTCGCCGTATTGGTTGACCAGAACGTCGGCTGCCGCATGCGGTTGATAACGACCCTGGCCCAGCGACAGGCTGACATAGCGAAAATTCTTGGCTACGTATTCATACAGCGCCCGCACCTTTTCTTTTTCGGTGGTAAGTCCGTGAGTGACTTCCTCCGCCTTGAGCTTGATCTTCTCATCGGGCACGATGCGCTCGCGTTGCAAACCCGCGTACCACTGGCCCACTTCATCCCAGCTCTGAAAGGTTGTCAGTTGCACGTGTGGATGAACCTCTTCCGGATCCTCAGGCTCTTGCTCGTCTTCTTCGCCGTCTTTTTCTTTGTCTTTGTCGTCTTCACTATCGGGTTTCAGGTTCGCATGTTTCCAGGAGTAGATGCGTCTGTCGTTCTGTTCTTTGATCGAGGGTTCAAAGCCAGGCTCGGTTTTTAATTTCACTTTGCTGGCAGCGGGGATGTTCACAGTCAACTGATCATCGAGAACGATGGCGCCTTTGGTGACGAAATCATGCTCGACCCAGAAGTGGTTCTGAGCGAGTGGAGTGTGAATGTTCCAGATGAGGTGATATTCGAGTGTATCGCCCGGACGAAGACCCGGCACCGTTATGTGTTTCTGTCTGAGATCCGTGTAAACCGGCGCTTCACGAGCAACAGGAGCGGTGAGATCCTGGATATCCGTTGCGGCTGCGTTAACCACCGTTCCATCCGCCTTGCGCACGCGCACGAAATCCATGTCGAGCTTTTCATTTGCGGAGCTGTAGCCGAAGATCAGTTGGCCGAAACGTTCGACGCCCGCGTCACTCTGAATCTTCGCGCGCAAACTCAGTTCCCGCTGACCGGTGCCGTCACGCTCGAAGCGATAGGTGCTGCTCAACTGTTCGATAACCACCGCTTCCTGTGAATAATCGGGCTTCTGTTTCGCGGCTTCCGCGGATTTGGCGGGAGCCTGCGCTTTGGTGCCGGTGGTTTGTGCTTTGGGTGAGCTGAATAGAAACGAAGAGGCAAGGATTAAGGCAATAATCTGGGCATTGCGGGGGGAAGGCATTTGATCTAAGTCTCCTGTTATCTGAGGAATCGAGCTGGCCCGTCAGTCTACAAGAACGATCCGAACGTGTAAATGTTGATAGCCACAGTCCCCGCACGTGCTTCTCTGTGCAACCTCTGTGTCCTTTGTGCCTCTGTGGTTCACTTTGTGACTAACCACAGAGGACACAAAGATTGCACAGAGAAAACTTCGGACTGTGCAATCCGTCTAATCTGTGGCTAAATAATAGGCCCATGAAGAAGGCACCGGTAGGAATCGGAATCATAGGGACAGGTTTTGCCCGCACCACCCAAATTCCCGGCTTTCGTGATTGCATGGGAGCCCGGATCGTTGCCATCGCGAGCGGTCATCGCGAACGCGCCGAGGCAGTCGCAAGGGAATTTGGCATCGAACACGTAGCCAGCGACTGGCGCGAGTTGGTCACGCACAACGATGTAGACCTCGTCAGCATCGTCACGCCTCCTGCGACACACATGGAGATTGCGCTTGCCGCACTCGATCAACGCAAGGCAGTGCTCTGCGAGAAGCCGATGGCCCTGAACGCCGGCGAAGCCGCGCGCATGGTCGAAAAAGCGAACTCTGCGGGCGTGCTGGCGCTGATCGATCACGAGCTGCGTTTCCTGAACAGCAGACGAGTGATGCGCGGCATGTTGCAAACGGGCGCGATTGGAACGGTGCGTCATTGTAATTACGTGTTTCGGTCTGACTATCGCAGCCTTGCCGACCGAGCCTGGGACTGGTGGTCTGATGAAGCAATGGGCGGTGGGGCGCTGGGTGCAATCGGCTCGCACGTGGTCGATTCGTTTCGCTGGATGCTGACCGTTGAAGTGACTAACGTGCTTGGCATGCTCTCGACTCACATCAAGCAGCGACCCGACAAAGCCAGTGGCGGCTTGCGCGAAGTGACCACGGACGACGAAGCGAAACTGTTATTCCGTTTTAGTGATGGTCCATATACACAGGGAGCGACAGGTGCGGCGTCGATTTCGGTAGTCGAATCGGGGAAGTATGAAAACCGACTCGAGATCTACGGATCGAAGGGCGCGTTGATGGTGGAAGAGACGGGCGAGCTGTGGATCTCGCCGGCAGGTTCCGGTGCGTGGCGTCCCGTGCAGGTGGAACAGGACCACATGGCCCAGGGAATGCGCGCGGGTAGTTGGTCCAGAGGGTTTACGGCCTTCGCGGTGGCGATTTGCGAAGCGATGCGAGCCAGTAAGACGACGGTGAAAGATGCAGCGACATTTGAGGATGGTTATCGGGTGCAGCTCGTGCTCGATGCGCTGCGTGAGTCGAATGAGAGTAGCTGTTGGGTGACTGTTATGGGACAGGATTAACAGGATTTGACAGGATTACGCATCGGCGTTGATACCGGCGGAACGTTCACCGATTTCGTCTTTGAACGAGACGGGCGACTCGAACTTTTCAAACTGCCTTCGACACCTTCCGATCCCTCACTCGCGATTCGACAAGGCCTGTCGCGCATCTGCGCCGAAACTGGCGCGCGACTCGATCGCGTCGAGGTTGTTCATGGAACAACCGTCGGCACGAACGCATTGCTGCAACGTCGCGGCGCGCGCATCGCACTCGTCACTACGAAAGGATTCGAGGACGTGCTGGCAATAGGGCGCCAGGCGCGTCCAGAGCTCTACAACCTCAACGCGATCAAGCCGGCTCCACTCGTCGCCGATGAGCTGAGGTTAGGTGTCGGCGAGCGTGTGGTCGCGTCGGGGGCCGTGCTGGGGCCACTCGACGATCGCGAGCTTGACAAGCTTGTCAAAAGATTGAAGCAAGCCGAAGTTGAAGCGGTAGCGATCTCGTTGTTGTTTTCGTTTCTGCATCCGGAACACGAAGAGCGCATCGCCTTATCACTGGCTTCACTCGGCGTGCCGTTATCGATCTCCAGTCGAATTCTTCCTGAGTACCGTGAGTACGAACGCACCTCGACGGTCGTCATCAACGCTTACTTGCAACCGTTGATGGGCCGTTATCTCCGACGCCTCACTGAAACCACCACAAACAATCAAAGCACAAAACTCAACCTGCGCGTCATGCAATCGTCAGGCGGCAGCATTTCCGCGGACATGGCCGCTATCGAGCCGGTGCGAACGATTCTTTCTGGTCCATCGGGCGGCGTGGTCGGCGCACTGCGCGCGGCACAGTCCGCTGGCATTCAAAACGTGATCACGTTTGACATGGGTGGAACTTCGACCGATGTGGCGCTGTGCGACAGTGGCACAATTCGCATGACGAATGAAGCGATCGTGGCTGGATTGCCGGTCGCAGTTTCTGTGATGGACATTCACACCGTGGGTGCAGGTGGCGGTTCTATTGCGCGTGTCGACGAAGGTGGGTCGTTGCGAGTTGGACCAGAGTCGGCGGGCGCGGATCCTGGACCAGCGTGTTACGGCCGTTCGTTGCTGCCGACTGTCACGGACGCACACGTTGTGCTCGGCCACTTTGGTGGCGCCGGTTTGTTGGGTGGAGAGTTTAAGCTCGACGAAAACCGCGCGCGCGAAGCGATGGCGAACCTCGCTAACGATCTGAGCAAGGTCTCAAGTAAACGATGCAGCGTTACTGCCGCAGCCGAAGGCGTGTTGGCGGTTGCCAACACAAACATGGAACGCGCACTCAGACACATTTCAGTCGAGCGTGGTCACGACCCGCGACAGTTCGCACTGCTGCCATTTGGTGGCGCGGGTGGTTTGCACGCTGTCGATCTTGCGCGTGCGCTACGAATTCCGACAATCATCGTGCCGAGCGCGCCGGGCGCACTGTCGGCCGTCGGCGTGTTGGTTGCCGACGTGATCAAAGACCAGAGCCGCACGGTCATGTTGAGTCATCAAGCGTCCGCCGTCGCCAGGCTCGAGAAAGTTTTTAGTGAAATGGAGAGAGAAGCGACTGCGTTGCTGCGCGCGGAAGGTTTTCCACGTTCGAAACAGCGACACGAACGTTCGCTGGCGATGCGTTATCGTGGTCAGTCGTTCGAGTTGGAGGTAAGAAAGACGACTGGCGATCTCGCAAGGGAGTTTCATCGCGTGCACCGTGAGCGTTACGGTTACGCGCGCGAGAATAGCGAGATCGAGATCGTGAGTGCGCGCTTGAGATCGTTCGGTTTAGTAGGAAAACTGCCGCAACGCAAAATCGATTCAGGCAAGACAAGACCGCACGGAACAGTAACTGCGCACTTTGATGGGCGCAAACTCGCGGTTGCGCTGTATGAAAGAGCCGAGCTCTTCTCGAATTCAAAGTTGCAAACGCCGTGTATCGTCGTTGAGTATTCCGCCACTACTTTGATACCGACCGGCACGAGCGCACGTGTCGATCAATTCGGCAATCTGTTGATTACGATCGATGGCCACAAATAAGCATAAAAAGCGCACGCATGATCCAACGACGCTGGAGATCTATCGCGCGCTGTTCACTTCGGTGGCGGAGGAGATGGGCGTCGCACTGCGCCGCACCGCGTTCTCGCCGAACATCAAAGAGCGTCGCGATTACTCCTGCGCGGTGTTCGACGCGACTGGGCGCGTGATAGCACAAGGCGATCACATGCCGGTGCATCTCGGATCGATGCCGATGGCTGTCGCGGCGGCGCTCAACGAGATCGAAATCGCGCCGGGCGACGTCGTCGCGCTCAACGATCCGTTCGCCGGCGGCACACACCTGCCGGACGTAACGTTGGTAATGCCCGTTGTAAGCGGATCGCGAATACTCTTTTACGTCGCCAATCGCGCTCATCACGCGGACATCGGCGGAGCAACACCGGGATCGATGGGACTCGCCACCGACATCTACGGAGAAGGAATTCGTATCCCGCCGATCCGTCTCGTGCGCAATGGAACTCTCGATCGCGACACGATGCGTCTGCTGCTGGCGAACGTGCGTGGGAACGTCGAGCGTCGCGGTGACTTCGACGCGCAGATCGGTTCGTTGAAAACCGGTGCCACACGTTTACTCGAGATCATCGAACGGCGTGGCGAGAAGGAAACGACAGAATACGCCGCGCAATTGATCAACTACTCCGCGCGATTGATGCGACACACGATCGCGTCAATACCCGATGGGTCGTACGAAGCCGAGGACGCTTTGGACGACGACGGTGTCGAGGATCGTGAAGTGCCGATCAAGGTGCGCGTATCGATCAAAGGTGAACGTGCGATGGTTGACTTTACCGGCAGTGCGCCGCAAGTGACGGGTGCGATCAACGCGGTCGAGGCAATTACCGTTTCGGCTGTGTCTTACGTGTTTCGTTGTCTTGTTGGTAGTGAAGTGCCTGCGAGTGCTGGATTGATGGAACCGATCGAAGTCATCGCGCCGCGCGGTACAGTCGTCAACGCAAACCCGCCTGCGTCCGTGGCTGGTGGAAACGTGGAAACGTCGCAACGGATCGTGGATGTTCTGTTCAAAGCACTGGCGAAAGCATTGCCCGATCGAATTCCCGCAGCGAGCCAGGGCACGATGAACAATCTCACCATCGGCGGCATCGACTCGCGCACCGGTCAGGAGTTTTCGTATTACGAAACGATTGCGGGCGGCATGGGCGCGCGTCCAGCGCTGGACGGCATGAGTGGTGTGCACACGCACATGACCAACAGCTTGAACACGCCGGCGGAGGCGCTCGAGTACGCATACCCGTTGCGCGTCCGCGAGTATCGATTGCGCAAAGGCTCGGGCGGAGCAGGGGAGCATCGCGGTGGCGACGGTGTCGTGCGTGAGATCGAAACGCTCGTACCCGCGCGCATGTCGCTGTTGTGCGATCGACGCAAGCGTGGGCCGTATGGGTTGTTTGGTGGTGAAAACGGGGCGGTTGGGATTAATGAGATTGTTTCTAACAATAAGAAATATAGGCTCGCATCCAAGGGTTCACACGAGTTGAAGGCGGGGGATCGAATTCGGGTTGAGACGCCCGGTGGTGGCGGCTGGGGGAACGCGGATGACGCGGACGAAGACGGATAATCCGTGTCATCCGTGGCTTAGGTAGTTAGCCTGCGGTAGATTCCGGGGAGGCGTTCGGGCAGAGATAATACGTCGTCGATGATCGTGTACCCGACCTCGCCATACAGATCTCGCAACTCGGCCTCCGACTCGCGATCGATCGTGATACAGAACGGCGTGATGCCTTCGTTCTTCGCCTGTCTCAGCGCCTCGCGCGTATCTTCGCGCGCATAACGAGCATCGCCGTAGTCGTGATCGTAAGGCCGCCCATCTGAAAGCACGATCAGCAGTCGCGTACGCGCATCTTGTTTCGCGAGTTTCGCCGTCGCGTGCCGAATCGCAGCTCCCAGCCGCGTATTGTTTTGATAGTTGATGCCGCCGATACGCCGTTTCACTTCGTCGTTGTACTGCTCATCGAAGTCCTTAACGATATAAAACTTCACATTTCGACGTCCCTCAGACGTGAATCCGTTGATCGAATACACATCGCCAACAGCTTCGAGCGCTTCGCTCATCAACACCAGACCTTCTTTTTCAATCTCGATGATACGGCGGCCGGGACGCGTGTATGGTTGTAACGGATGACGACCAATCGTCCGCGCGGTTGACGACGATTGGTCCAACAGAAACGACACAGCCACGTCGCGCCGGCGACGCAGCCGCTTCGTGTAGATCCGTTCCGATTGATGCCCGTCCGCGCGCCGGTCGATCACGTAATCGATCACTGCATTCAGATCAAACTCTTCACCATCAACCTCATTGCTGACTCGAATCAGGTTCTCCGGTTTCATTAATTGAAACTGGTGCCGGATCGACGAGATAACACCCTTGTGACGTTCCTTCGTTTGCTCGACGAAGTTTCGATCGCCGTGCTTCACTTTCTTTTCGACCACTCGACACCAGCCGAGCCGGTGATCGATCAGCTCGCGGTCCCACTCGTCGTAGTTGTAAGCAACTTCACCTTCGGCGAGCACCTGTTCCGGTGTTTCGGCTTCGGACCACGCTTCCGCGCCCGCGAGCTCATCAGGATCGCCTTCCGCTGACGGATCGTTCCAGGCATTGAATAACTCGCGCGCATCACGACGTTGCGGCATTTGCTCGGCTTGTCGCTGCTTCATTCTTTCTGTGGCCGCGGAATCGTCGTCAGACTCAGTTTGATCTTCCGGCGCTTCGACCTGCTGCACCGAATCATCAACCGGCACGACGGATTGAAAGAGATCGTAAACGCGACTGGTGGCCATCAGCGTGTCGGCAACGCTCGTGCGCTCGCGCGTTAGGTAGTCGCTGACGATCGTTTCCAACTCCGAAACGACCTGGCCATAGAACGTGCGAGAGTCATCGCGCGCGCCGCCCAACATCGTGACTTGAAAAAGCAGCTCAAAGGGAACGAGCGAATTCGGGAGCTCCGCGATTCGAGGACGGCTGCGGCTGAGATGCTGGCGAATGAGATCGAGATCGCGACTCAGCCCACGATACGTTTGACGAAGACGACGATCGATGCGGCCGTTTTCGAGAGTTCCAAAAACGCGCCGCGCGAGCTGCGGCTGTGGAAACAGCCTCAAAACCTCCCGATACCCAACACCCTCTGGCCCCTCTTCTTTTGTTACTTTTTGTGCCTTTTCGTGGCCCAATTGCACGATTTCATCCGCGAGCGCAAACGCGTCGAGTGCGTCAACATTCTCTTCCGTGTACTTCGCCACGATCGCCGAATGTGCAGCACGCAAGATTCCACCACGCTCGTAAGTGCCAAACTCGATCTGTCCGGCTGCGTGCGCGGCCAAAACTTTGTAGAGCCGGAAATCGAGATCCTCGTCGCCAAATTCGTTCACCAGCGACGGCAGGTGAATGGTGCGTCCGTCGTCGATTCGCGCTTCATCAGGCACAGCAGCCAGCGGAGCGATCTCGACTTCACGACCCGTGAGAGCCTCGACGTAGAGCCGCAGCAGATGTTGGACCGTGTCGAGCGCCAAACCCGCGCTGCCGCTGAGCAGTGCTTCGTAACTACCGCGGGTCTCGAGTGAAAAGTAACTGCGACGCGCGCGCGAATCTGCACGACCTGACGTCAAACCACGCCGCGCCCACGCTTCAAACTGCTCGATCGAAACGGTGCGCAACGCGCGCGAGCTCGAACGGAAACACGCAAGCGCAGCCTCACCATCAACCGCAGCAATCTCTTTCGTGAGCGCCAGCACACGCAGCGCGAGCTCGACTGTCGCGGCACGGTTTGTGTCGGTGTTTAGCAGTCGAACAAACAGCGGACTACTGCGAACAAAAGCCACCAGACTCGCGTTGCCATGCCCTGCCACGATCCACAACAACGCAATCCACTCGTCAAAGATCTCCGGCGCGCGACGCAGGATCTCGCCGCCTGCGATCAGGATGTGAAGAGCGGCTCCGCCACCGCGTTCGAGAAAAGTTTGCGCGCTATTGAGCAGACGCTTTGCGTCAGTTGCTGAGAGGTCCGCTAACGCTTCGGGAATCGTGGACCATGCGTCAGCAGCGATCCCGCCGGCGCGCGATGCAAATGCACTCGCGAGACTGACAGCCGCGGAAGTGACACTTGGATCATTAAAACTCTTGAGCTGGCGCAAGACCGCGCTGCTCGCGTTGAGAAACTCAGTGCTGTGTTTCGCGGAACGACGTGCGATCTCAGTGGCGACGTCGAGTAGTGAGCCCAGCAGTTCGGCGTCGTTGATTTCGTTCGCTAAACCGGGCAACGTCTGAAAAGTCTCGCGGCCAATGGCGGTGGAGAGGACCATCTGTCGCGTGCACAAAACGAAGACTGCCGGACGAAGCTCAGGTGGAATGTTTCTTAGCGGCTCGACACCTTCACCGAAAAATGAAACTGCCGCCTCGTAATCACTCATCGCTATGCGACGGCCCATATCACCCCACGAATGTATCTCCGCCGGTTGCAACACGTGCGCGGCTCCGGGAGCGGAACGCAGAAACTCAATCCCCGCGCGCAGCGACACACCCGCGATTGCAGCGCTCGTCTCCAACACCGCCGCCGCCTGGTCCAGTGGCAGACCCGCAATGCTGCGCGTCAGTTCCAGAAACGACTGGCGTTCTGCGGAATGATGTTCGTGCTCTTCAGACATTCTGATCCGCGTTTATCCGCGTGCATCCGTGGCTCAGATCACCGTGGTGATGATTTCGCGGATGCTGCGTTGCAGCTCGCGATCATCGGTGATAGGCGAGCACATCGCGACCTCGGCGGCATCGATTGGAGGAATGTCGAGCGCGATGAGTTGGGCGGCGTAAATCAAGAGTCGAGTGGAAACACCTTCTTCCAAACCGTGACCGCGAAGGTTACGCACCTTTTGTCCAATCAAAACGAGATCGCGCGCTGTGCCCTCGTCAACTCCACCTTCGCGCGCAACAATCTCTGCCTCCATCTCCGGCGGCGGATAGTCAAACTCGATCGCCACGAAACGTTGCCGCGTCGACTGTTTCAAATCTTTCAGAATCGATTGATAGCCGGGGTTGTAAGAGACGACGAGCATGAAGTCGTCCGGCGCTTCGAGAATCGTGCCGCGTTTTTCGATAGGCAAACGGCGCCGGTGATCGGTTAACGGGTGAATGATCACGACGGTATCTTTGCGTGCTTCGACCACCTCGTCGAGGTAACAGATCGCGCCGTTGCGAACAGCGGAAGTGAGTGGTCCGTCGTGCCAGATCGTCTCTTCACCTTCAAGCAGAAAACGACCAACGAGATCCGTCGATGAGAGATCTTCGTGACAGGCAACGGTGATCAGCGGCCGTTCGAGTCGCCACGCCATGTGCTCGACGAAGCGTGTTTTCCCGCAGCCAGTCGGACCTTTAAGAATGACTGGAAGTCGTGCCGAGTGTGCGGCTTCAAACAGTTCAACTTCCCGGCCGACGGGCAGGTAATAAGGTTCACTTGCGACGCGATAATCCTGGATTGCGCTTTCCGGCATTCAGTTCAAAAGGCTCCCGCAACTAGCTTTCTCTGTGCAATCTCTGTGTGCTCTGTGTCTCTGTGGTGCATCTTAACCATTTACCACAGAGACACAGAGCACACAGAGGTTGCACAGAGAAGAACGGCATCTTAACATTCAGACAGAGAGGCAACAAATTGAAGATAGCAGTAGCAATGAGTGGCGGGGTGGATTCTTCCGCGGCCGCGGCAATTCTGAAAGAGCAGGGTCACGAGCTCGTCGGCTTTACGATGCAACTCTGGGATCAGCGCCGAGGCATCAACGTCGACGAAAACGGCGATCCGCTGCCGTCTCGTTGCTGCTCGCTCGACGACGTTTACGACGCGCGTCGCGTTGCCGAAGAGCTCGACTTTCCGTTTTATGTTTTGAATCTCGAGCGCGACTTCGAGCGCGACGTCGTGCAACCGTTTGTCGACAGTTATCTCAACGGAGAGACGCCGATCCCGTGCGTGTCTTGCAATAGTCGTTTGAAGTTTGCCTCACTCGATCGACTCGCTTCGAGTTTGGGCTGCGAGAAAGTCGCAACAGGTCATTACGCTCGCGTTGAATTCGATCCGGCAACCAACCGTTACAAGCTGCTGCGCGGAAAGAACGAACAGAAAGACCAGTCATACTTTTTGTGGGAACTGACACAGGCGCAGTTGGCGCGAGCGTTGTTTCCGTTGGGTGAGATGTCGAAGCCTGAAGCGCGCGATGCAGCGCGGCAGCATGGTCTGACTGGAGTCGCAGAGAAGAAAGAGTCACAGGAGATCTGCTTCGTTCCTGACGGCGACTACGCGGGCTTTATCGATCGTTATCTCGATGCGGAGAATGCCACTGAGCGATTGCCTGGAGCGGGCGAGATAGTCGACACGAGTGGCCGAGTTATCGGTCGACATGAAGGCATTCATCGTTACACAATCGGGCAGCGTCGCGGGATCGGAATCGCAGATGAACGTCCGTTGTATGTGATCTCGATCGATGCTGACAGAAATCGCGTTATGGCTGGTCCAGCGGAAGAGTTGTTGAGCCGCGAGTTCATCGTCGCTCGTGTCAATTGGATTGCTTTTGACGATATGCGTGGGATGCGTGGGCCGCGCGAGCCTGTACGCGCGGATGTGCGCGTGCGTTATCGTCACACTGCCGCCCCGGCGACGATCACTCCGCTCGATCACCAGCGCGCTCGGATCGTCTTCGACGAACCACAGCGCGCGATCACTCCAGGTCAGGCTTCCGTCTTTTACCGTGGCGACGAAGTTGTCGGCGGTGGCTGGATCGTCAAATCGGTGTAATCTATGTAATCTGTGGCTCGCTTAAACCTTTTCTCTCATCCCTGCGTACTCACAAAACTGAGGACCTAAAAATGTCAACAACACGAAAGACAGCATTGATCATACTCGGGATCTTAGGCGCAGTAGTCCTGGTTGTGATCCTCGGCATTATCCTGCTCTGGGCGGCACTGCGACGAGGCGAGCCAACCATTCGCGAAAACAGCGTGCTCACGCTTCGCGTTTCGGGTGAGCTGCCCGATTACAGTCCCGACGATCCGTTCAAGAGATGGTTCGGTGGGCCAGACCAATCGCTCACGGGTTTGGTCATGCAATTCAAAAAAGCGAAGGTCGATAAACGAATCAAAGCGATTCTGCTCGACGTCAACATGTCAGGCGTGGGTTGGGGCAAGGCCGAAGAGATTCGCGACGCGATCACCGACTTCCGCTCGTCCGGCAAGCCTGTTTACGCGTTTATTGAGTTTGGCTTGAACAAGGAGTACTACATCGCGACCGCGTGCGACAAAATCATCGTGCCGCCGCCAGGCGAATTGTTCATCACTGGACTCGCGGCCGACGTGATGTTCTTCCGCGGCTCACTCGACAAGTTGGGTATCTATCCTGACATTTTTCAGATCGGAAAATACAAGAGCGCGGGCGACATGTTCACGCAGAAGAAGATGACTGACGCGCATCGCGAGTACATCAACTCCCTGCTCGACGATCTCTTCAATCGTTACGTGAACGCTATAGCGCAGGCGCGTCACAAGTCGCCCGAGGAAGTGCGCGCGTTAATCGACAATGCGCCATACAACGCGGTCAAAGCGAAGGAAGCAGGTCTGATCGACGATGCGGTTTACAAGGACGAAGTTGAGAAACAACTGAAGAAGCAGCTTGGATATAAAGACACTGATTCATTCGTCGCCGTACGCGGAGTGGATTACCGAGACGTTGAGCCCGAATCACTCGGTCTGAACAAAGGTGAACGCATCGCGGTGATTTATGCGACCGGCGACATCGGTTCGGGCAGCTCGCAAAACAGTCCGTCAGGCGATCAATCAATCGGTTCAGACACAGTTGCCAAGGCGCTGAACGATGCGGCAGCAGACAAAACGATCAAAGCCGTGGTGTTGCGTATCGATAGTCCGGGAGGATCGGGTCTCGCCTCCGACATCATCTGGCACGCGGTTGAAGCGGCGAATCAGAAGAAGCCGGTTGTGGTTTCGATGAGTGACGTGGCGGCGTCAGGTGGGTATTACATCTCGGCAAGTGCGAGCAAGATCATCGCTCAGCCTTCAACGATCACCGGATCGATTGGCGTCCTTGCCGGCAAGCCGGTGCTGCGTGGATTTTACGATTGGCTTGGGATCTCAAACGAGTACGTGTTGCGAGGCAAGACTGCAGGAATGTTTCGCGAGACGGAAAAGTTTTCCGATGAAGAGCGTGTGAAGTTTGAAGACTGGATTAAGACGACGTATTACCAGGATTTCGTACCGAAAGTCGCAAAGGGTCGTCACAAAGATCCGGAGTTCATCGACTCCGTGGGGCAGGGGCGCGTGTGGACGGGAGGACAGGCGAAAGATCGCGGCTTGGTGGACGACTTCGGCGGATTAGATAAAGCGATCGAGGTTGCGAAACAGCTCGCAAAGATTCCTGCGGATAAAGGTGTTGAGCGAGTGATCCTGCCGTATCCGACGACGTTCTTGCAGGAGTTGTTGAGTGGCGGTGGTGAGAACTCAAACACGCAAGTCGAAAAGCAGCGCGAGGTGTTTGCGGCGTTGCCGGAAGACGCGCGGCGAGCGTTGCGCTACATGGCGTTGATGGACAAGATGAAGAACGGCGAGACGATGCTGCTGATGCCGTTTGATATTAGGATCAAGTAATCCTGTCTAAGTCCATGTACGGCTGGAGCGCCTCCGGAATAATCACAGATCCATCTGCCTGTTGATAGTTCTCCAGCACCGCGATCCAGGTGCGGCCGATCGCCAAACCCGATCCGTTGAGCGTGTGCACAAACTCCGGCTTCGATCCACCAGCACGCCTAAAACGAATCTGCGCGCGTCGCGCCTGGAATGCCTCGTAATTCGAGCACGAAGAGATCTCACGAAACGTATTCTGCGACGGCAGCCACACCTCAATGTCGTAAGTCTTCGCTGCACCAAACCCGAGATCGCCAGTCGAAAGTGCCACTACTCGATAATGTATCCCGAGTTTTTGCAGGATCGCCTCCGCGTCGCGAGTCAACGAGTCCAACTCCTCGTAAGAGTTTTCCGGCAGTGAATACTTCACCAACTCCACTTTCTCAAATTGGTGTTGTCTGATTACGCCGCGTGTGTCGCGCCCGTGGCTTCCGGCCTCCGAACGAAAACACGGCGTGTAAGCAGCCCAGCGCATCGGCAGTTGTGTAGCATCGAGGATCTCTTCGCGATGATAGTTGGTCACAGGAACTTCAGCGGTTGGGATCAAATAAAGCTCACGTTCGTCTTGCAGCTTGAAAAGATCGGCCTCGAATTTTGGCAATTGTGCGGTGCCGAAAAGCGCGGCGCGATTGACGATGAACGGCGGAAGTGTTTCGAGATAACCGTGCTCGCGAGTCTGTACCTCGAGCATGAAATTGATCAACGCGCGTTCGAGCCGAGCGCCGGCGCCGTTTAGAATCGCAAAACGCGCCGACGCTATCTTGGTCGCACGCTCGAGATCGAGAATGCCGAGCGCAGTGCCGAGATCGACGTGGTCCTTTGGTTCAAAGTCAAACTTCGGCGGCGTGCCCCAACGACGTATCTCGCGGTTTGCAGACTCGTCGGAACCGACCGGGACGCTTTCGTGCGGAATGTTTGGAAGAGTTGAGAGCAACTCGTGCATGCGCGACTCGGCCTGGGTGCGCAGTTGATCGAGCTCGGCGATTCTCTCTTTCAGTGTGGCGACTTCAGCACGTCGCGCTTCTGCTTCGTCCTTTTTGCCTTCTTTCATCAACGCACCGATCTCGCGGCTCGAGGCGTTGCGCTGTGCGTTGAGTTGATCCGATTCCGCGATGACACGGCGGCGCTCTGAATCGGCGCGCGTGAAATCGTCGAGTGCTGTCATATCAGCGCCGCGCGTGTTGAGCGCTTCCCGCACTTTGTCGATATTTTCTCTGACGTAATTGAGATCGAGCATTTGCTCAAAGTATCTCATGCCACAAAAACGCACAAGAAGGACAAAAGATCTGACCGAACTCTTGGGGCCTTTTGTGCTTCTTTGTGGCTAAAAGATGTGTTATTAGAGATCCATGTCGGATCAGAAACCATTTGCGGGCCGCGTGGCCATCGTTACGGGCGGCACACGTGGCATCGGCCGGGCCATCACGCTCGAGCTCGCCCGACGCGGCGCTGACGTCGCATTCAACTACGCAAAAAGCGCGGAGGCGGCCGAGAGTTTGAAAGCTGAGCTTGAAGCGTTAGAGGTGCACGCATTGTCAGTGCAATGTGACGTCGCAAACACCGAGGCCGCGGCGGAGATGGTCAAGCAAGTGAAAGATGCCTTCAGACGCATCGACTTTCTCGTCAACAACGCAGGCATCACGCGCGACAATCTCATCCTGCGAATGAAAGAAGACGACTGGGACGAAGTGGTCAACACCAATCTCAAAGGCGCGTGGAACTTTGCCAAGGCTGCTTTGCGCACGATGCTTCGTCAGGACACCGGCGGTTCGATCCTCAACATCTCGTCGATCAGCGGCGAGATCGGCATGGCCGGACAATCAAACTATTCCGCATCGAAGGCGGGAATGGTTGGTCTAACAAAGGCACTCGCCAAGGAGGTCGCCAGTCGTAAAGTCACAGTGAACGCGTTGGCACTCGGCATGGTTGCTACAGACATGGCCGGCAAGCTCGATGAAACTTATCAGGCGAAGATTCGCGAGCAGATTCCGCTTGGTCGCTTTGCGGAGCCGGATGAAGTCGCGCGCATCGCAGCGTTTCTTCTTTCCGACGACGCTCGCTACATTACAGGGCAGGTGATTCAGGTCGATGGCGGGCTGGCAATGTGAGCCGCGGATTTTCGCGGATGAACGCGGATCTGCATATATCCGCGTTCATCCGCGGCTTCACTTAATGCTTTTCACGTTGTCAGGTTTGGCGAAGAGGGTATCGGCAAACCGCTGATTGTATTGCACTGATTCGTAATTAATTCGACTGCTCTGCTTCCCGTTGACGAAGTGATCGATCACCCACGGCGCCGTCACGCCGTCGATCGTGATGAACTTGTATAGTTGATCCTCTTCGGTGGTTTCAACCTCATCGCCGCTGTCGGGATCCTTTCGCATTCGTTTGTAAATGATCTTCGCCGGCAGACCATCACGCGCGCCAAACTCGTATTCAATCCAGAAACCATCGGGATAGGTGAGTCGAATGGCTTCATTGCGCTTGCCGACACCAGCCTCACGCCGGCCAACATAGGTGATCTTTCCACCTTCTTTTTTCCACCAGCCGCGCAGCAGATACTCCAAGCCAGTGCGAATCCCGCGTTTGAATTCTTCGACTTGTGCCGGCGTCTGATCGGAAATCTTCTTCACTGCGCCATCAAAGAGCCAGCCGGTGTCGCCGACATTCGTTTGAATCGTGCGAATTCCATCACCGGTAAACTCGGTCCGTTCGCGATCTGGCCAGGCGATGTAGTCGAGAAAGCGCGCGGGAATTTGAGACATGCCGTCGCGATAACTCGTGTAAAAACCTTTGCCGATGACAGTTTGTACGTTGAGATACTTCTCGCCACCTAACACTTCGACCGCGTGATCGATGATCTGTTGAGATTTTTCATCGACTGATGCTGTGGGGGCCGCGGGAGTCTGAGTGAAGATTAAAGACAGTACTAGAAGCAGAACCATTTTAGACAGGATGTCACTAATTGAATTCGGGCTTCGGCGCGCCTTCCGGCTTGACCACGATCTCGCCGTTATCGACATCGACGTGGAATCGTGAAGACGTCTTCCACAAACCAGTGATTGGAAGCTTCACTCTCTCGTCGATGTGCCGCTTCAGGAAACGCGCACCGTACGCTGTGTTGAAACCTTTCTCAGTAAGCAGGTTCACAGCCGCTTCGCTGACGTCCATCAGTTTCCCTTGTCGCTCCATCTGCCGGCGCAGTTTCTCGAGATACAGCTTCGCGATCTGTCGCACTTCATCCATGGTCAACGGCGAGAAGACGACGATCTCGTCGATGCGGTTACGAAACTCCGGCGAGAAGCGTTGCTCCGCAGCCTTCATCACTTCGTTCTTCACTAAACGGAAGTCAGAAGCTGTCTTCGTGCCAAAGCCCAACGGTTTCTCAAACTTCTTGAAACTCTCCGAACCGAGGTTTGACGTCATGATCACGATCGCGTCTGAAAGATAAACTTTCTTGCCGCGCCCGTCCGTCAGCCACCCTTCGTCAAAAGCTTGAAGGAAGAGGTTCATCAAGTAAGGCGAAGCCTTCTCAACCTCATCCAGCAGCAGCACCGTGTACGGATTCTCACGCAGTTGCTCGGTGAGGATTCCGCCTCGCTCCGAGCCGACAATGCCGCGGGGCATGCCGATTAGTTTCTCAATGCTGACGGTCCCATCGCTGTACTCCGACATGTCGATGCGAACCATCTTCTCTTCGTCACCAAACATGAACTCGGCGACCGCCTTCGCCAATTCGGTCTTGCCGACACCCGTTGGACCAAGGAACAGCAACACTCCATCAGGTTTGTAGTGCGACTCTTTCAACGGTCCCTTGTTTAGTCGCAAACGCTGCGCGACCGCTCTGATTGCGTCCTTCTGTCCGATGACGCGACGACCCAACATTGCCTCAGTCATCGCGAATCGATCGCTCGTGTCGCGGAAGATCATGTCGCGTGGAATTCGTGACTCCTGCGAAATGACCTCGATCACGTGCTCGGGTTGGACCACCATCTTCTGCGGCTCGTTGATCTCCACCTTCACGGCGGCGGTGTCGAGCCAGCCGATGGCTTTGTCAGGCAGGTGAAGATTTCGGATGTACTTCGGAGCCATCTCCAACGCTGTGTTGATAGCGTCGTCTGAAATCTTCACTGAGTAGTTCTTCTCGAGTCGCGGGCGGAGTCCGAGCAGGATCTCACGCGTTTCGTTAATCGAAGGCTCGACTACTTTCACCAGTCGAAAACGTCGCGCAAGTGCTTCGTCGTCAGCGATGTACTCTTTGTACTCGGAAAGTGTCGTCGCGCCGATGATGCGCATCTCGCCACGCGCCAACGCCGACTTGAACATGTTGGCAGCATCGGATGAAGTGCCGAGTGCCGCGCCCGCGCCGATGATCGTATGCGCTTCATCGATGAACAGAATCAGGTTGTCGCGTTCTTTGACTTCGTCGATGATTCCCTTGATTCGTTCTTCAAACATTCCCCGCAGCATTGTGCCTGCGACGATGCCACCCATTTGCAATTGAACGATGTGCGAGCCACGCAAACGCGCCGGAACCTTCTCAGGCTCCAGCTCGATCAGACGTGCGAGTCCTTCGATGACGGCAGTCTTGCCGACACCTGGTTCGCCAACCAACATCGGTGAGTTTGCACGCTCACGATGGCAGAGGATCTCGATGATTTGTTGAATCTCTTTTTCGCGTCCGATGGTAGGCGGAATCTTGTCCGCTCGTGCGAGACGATTCAGCGAAACTCCGAAGTGTTTCAGATAAGGTGGGAGCTCAAACTTCTTCCTGTTCTGTTCTTCTTCCTGCTCGCGTTTTTGCACCTGTGCTCGTACGTTTTCCGTGACCGCTTCCGGACTCGCGCCCATGTTTCGCAAGACTTCCATGAACAGACTGTCGTGACTGCTCAAGGCTTCAAAGATGTCTGTTGCTTCAATTGTTTTCCGACCCTGACTTCTCGCTCGCTCCATCGCACGTTTGAACAGATCTGTTGTGTCAGGGCCGATACGAAATCCCTTACCGACATGTTGTTGCCGGCTATTGGTGAGGCGTTTCTCAATCGCCATTTTGACGACGACAGGGTCGAGCGATAACTCGCGCATCGCGGAGTTGAACATATCAGGCTCCTCAATAGTCAGTGCCTGAAGGATGTGCTCCACTGAGACGAAGTTCTGGTCGCGACGCCGCGATTCATTCAACGCATGTTCAAGGATGCGCTGACCGCTATCGCCAAATTTGTCTTTGTATGAACCTAAGTCAACCATATCTCATTTACGACCGTCGCGCGCGATCCGATCAATTTGATCGCCGGCGTACGGTAACGCTCTACTTTCAAACAACTCGCCTCAATCCAAGTTGCTGCACTTGGATGTCGTCAGCATAAGCGCCGTTGCGTTTCAATGCAATAACTATTGCCGGCGAGGCCTCTCCTGCAATTTTGTTGCCGCAAAATGGCGACAAGATTCGCTAATAATCGTAATCGTCGCCTCCAGGCATTGGCGGGCCGCCCTTCTTTTTGGGCTCAGGCAGTTCAGTCACAGCGGCATCAGTGGTTAACAGTAGCCCCGAGATGGAGGCGGCGTTCTGCAACGCAGTGCGTACCACTTTTGTTGGATCGATGATGCCAGCAGCGGTGAGATCTTCAAACTGACCGGTCACTGCGTTAAATCCTTTGTTTCCTTTCATCCGTTCGACTTCACCGACGACCACCGCGCCTTCGGTGCCGGCATTTTCAGCAATTCGCCGGATCGGTTCCTGCAACGCGCGACGAACAATGTTCACTCCCGTACGAACATCCGGATCGTCAGCGTCATGGTTGTCGAGAACTTTCGCAGCTCGCAATAACGCCACACCACCGCCAACCACGATTCCTTCCTGCGCAGCGGCTTTCGTCGCATTCAACGCGTCTTCAACGCGCATCTTGATCTCTTTCATCGCGGTTTCCGTTGGCGCGCCGACTCTCACGACAGCCACACCGCCTGCAAGTTTCGCCAGGCGCTCCTGAAGTTTTTCGCGATCGTAGTCGGACGTTGTTTCCTCAATCTGCTTGCGAATCGTCGCCACGCGTCCCTGAATGCCTTTGGGATCGCCTCCACCCTCAACAATGGTCGTCGTCTCTTTATCGACGATTACACGTTTGGCTGTTCCGAGATCCTGAAGCATTACATTCTCGAGCTTGATGCCGAGATCTTCAGTAATAACTCTGCCGCCGGTCAGGATGGCGAGATCTTCCAAAATTGCCTTACGCCGATCACCGAACGCAGGCGCTTTCACTGCGCAGACTTTGATTGTTCCGCGCAGTCGATTGACGATGAGCGTTGCCAGTGCGTCGCCTTCGATATCCTCGGCGATGATGAGCAGCGCGCGGCCGGCGCCGACTGTCTGTTCCAACAACGGCAGCAGCTCGCGCATGTTCGAGATCTTCTTCTCGTGAAGCAGAATGTAAGGCTCATCGAGAATCGCTTCCATGCGATCGGCGTTGGTTACAAAGTATGGAGATGAATAACCGCGATCGAATTGCATTCCTTCGACGATATCGAGCTCGGTCTGCAACGTCTTCGACTCTTCGACGGTGACAACGCCGTCTTTGCCAACTCGCTCCATTGCTTCTGAAATCAGTTGTCCGATTTCGCGATCGTTGTTGGCGGAGACGGTCGCAACGTTAGTCAACTCCTCTTTGCTCTTGACCTTCTTTGACATGCGCTCCAGTTCAGCAACTACCAGATCCGTAGCCAACTGGATGCCGCGCTGCAACGCCATCGGGTTGGCGCCAGCAGTAACGTTCTTTACGCCCTCACGAAAAATTGCCTGCGCGAGAACTGTGGCGGTTGTCGTGCCGTCGCCGGCTTTGTCGTTGGTTTTGACGGCTACCTCGCGAACCATCTGCGCGCCCATGTTTTGATACTTGTTTTGGAGCTCGATCTCTTTGGCAACAGTGACCCCGTCTTTGGTGATCACTGGCGAGCCGAATTTCTTACCCAAAACGACGTTGCGACCTCTTGGTCCTAACGTCACGCGCACCACATTCGCGAGTATGTCCACACCTTGAAGCATCGCATGGCGCGCTTCTTCTCGAAACTTCACTTCTTTTGCCGGCACTCTTTATCTCTCCTTAATGGTTGTTTTCTCTGTGCAACCTCTGTGTTCTCTGTGTCTCTGTGGTGATCGAGGAAGCTTAACCACAGAGACACAGAGAACACAGAGGTTGCACAGAGAATCCAGTTATTATTCACTGGCTTCTCTTGCCTGTCCGGATGCGCGCCCGACTCTCACGCGCGCGGGACGCAGCAGGCGATCGCCCATGCGAAAGCCGCGACTATATTCCGCAATCACTTTTCCGTCCATGTCGCCGGACGTTTCTTGAGTATCGACAGCTTCGTGCAATTCCGGATTGAACTCTTCACCGACCGAAACAATTGGTTCAACTCCAGCGTTGTTCAGCGCGGCTTGGAAGCTCGTAGCTATACCACGAATGCCATCGAGGATCGCGTCACGCGGAGCGCCTCCTGAAGCAGCCTGGATCGCGCGGGTCAAGTCATCCATCACTGGCAGCAACGTCGATATGAACTTCGCCTTCTCGGCGGTAGCGCGCTCGTCTGCCGAACGATTCAATCGCTGACGCGTTTCGTCGGTTTCGCGTTGCAGTTGTTGACGCAACTGATCGAACCGCACCTGAACTTCCTGCACCTGCCTTTCGGCAGCTTTCGTGCGCGCTTCGAGTTCTTCGACGTAACTCGGTTTCAGGTTGGGCTGTTCGACTTGCTCGTTTACGCGCTCAGCTCCCTCTCGATCGAGATAAACCCGACGACGATCCGTTACCCTCAGCTCGTTTGTTTCGTTTTCCATTGGCTCAACCTATGAAATCTTAATATCGATCTTTTTTGATTTCTGCTCACTTCGCTTCGGCAACGTAATTTGCAGAACGCCGTCTTTGAACTCTGCTCGAATCTTCGCTTGATCGACCGATGCCGGCACGCTGAACGTGCGCAGGAATTTTCCTCGTGGTCTCTCGCTGCGATGCTGTTTCGACTCTCGAATGAGTCGCGTGCCTTTAACTACCAGACGATTGTCGTCTATGTCGATCTCCAACGCTTCGCGATCGATTCCCGGCAGATCAATCGCGATCACATAACCGGAATCAGTTTCGTAAATATCAGCCGCAGGCGTCCAATCAACCCGTTCAAACTCGTCACCTGCGCCCGCATCTGCCTGCGTACGCCGCTGTGTAGCGTCTTCAAAAAGCCTATTCATCCGATCCTGCAACACCATCAGGTCCTGCAATGGATTCCACTGTTGTGACATCTCTCTCTCCCGTATTGCTTATGCAGTCGCGAACGCCGCCTCAGTCTTAAAGTCCATCTTGTCACCACTCGCGGAAAGTCTCACTGTCTGACCCGGCAGAACCTCGCCCTGGAGCAGTTTGACTGCCAGCGGGTTTTGAATCAGCGACTGAATCGCACGCTTCAGCGGACGCGCACCATAATTCGGATCGTAACCTTCGCGCATCAGCAACTCTTTTGCCGAAGGCTCAAGTATCAGCGACACGTTGCGCTCGTTCAACATCGAGCGCAAACGCTCGAGTTGTACGTCGATGATCTTGCCAACCTGCTCGCGTGATAGCTGATGGAAGATGACGATGTCGTCGATACGATTCAGAAACTCCGGTTTGAAATTTAGTCGCATTTCCTGAAGCACCGCCTCGCGAACCTGCTTCTCGTCGCCCTCAGCGGCCTGAATTTCGCGAGAGCCGAGATTGGAGGTCATGATCAGCACGGTGTTCTTGAAGTCGACCGTGCGACCCTTCGAATCGGTCAACCGCCCATCGTCGAGTATTTGCAGCAGCACGTTGAAAACATCCGGATGCGCCTTTTCGATCTCGTCAAAGAGAATCACTGAGTATGGCCGGCGCCGAACGGCTTCAGTAAGCTGTCCACCCTCTTCATAACCAACATATCCCGGCGGTGCGCCGATCATACGCGCGACTGCGTGTTTCTCCATGTACTCCGACATGTCGAGCCGGATCATCGCCCGCTCGTCGTCAAACAAAAACTCCGCAAGCGCGCGAGCGGTTTCGGTCTTCCCGACACCCGTTGGTCCAAGAAATATAAACGAACCGACCGGACGATTTGGATCTTGTAAGCCGGCTCGCGCGCGTCTGACTGCGTTTGCAACAGCCGCCAGTGCTTCTTCCTGGCCGATTACGCGATGGCCCAATCGTTCTTCCATCGTCACCAGCTTCTGCATCTCGCCTTCGAGCATGCGCGACACCGGAATGCCGGTCCACTTGGCGACAACCTCGGCGACGTCCTCTTCGTCGACCTCTTCTTTCAGCATCACGCCGTCCTGCTGAAACTTGGCGAGCCTGTCTTGTTCAGCCTTCAGCCGTTGCTCCAACTCCGGAATCCTGCCGTACTGAATCTCCGACGCGCGTGCCAGGTCTCCGGCGTTGCGCGCCTGGTCGAGCTGCAATCTGAGTTGCTCGAGCTCGGCTTTGGCCGTGCGCATTTGATCAATCGCTTCTTTCTCAGACTGCCACTTGGCTTTCATGCCTGACGACTTTTCCCTCAAATCGGCGATGCGCTGTTCGATCTCGTGCAGGCGCGCCTTCGACTTCTCGTCTTCTTCTCTTTGCAGCGCCTGTCGCTCGATCTCGAGTTGGATAGTCTCACGCTCCAACTGATCGATCTCCTGCGGCAGCGAATCGATCTCGATGCGCAGTCGCGACGCGGCTTCGTCGATTAGATCGATCGCCTTGTCAGGCAGAAAACGATCTGTGATGTAACGATTTGAAAGTGTGGCGGCGGCAACAATGGCCGAATCCTTGATGCGAACTCCATGATGAACTTCGTAGCGTTCTTTTAACCCGCGCAGAATCGCGATCGTGTCTTCCACCGTGGGCTCGCCAACGAAAATGATCTGAAAACGTCGCTCCAGCGCGGCGTCCTTCTCGATGTGCTTCTTGTATTCGTTGAGCGTAGTTGCACCGACACATCTCAACTCACCTCGCGCCAGTGCCGGCTTCAACATGTTCGACGCGTCAATCGCGCCTTCCGCAGCGCCCGCGCCGACGAGTGTGTGAAGCTCATCGATGAAAAGAATGATTTGTCCTTGCGCGTTCTCGATCTCTTTCAAAACGGCCTTGAGTCGATCTTCAAACTCGCCGCGATACTTGGCGCCCGCCAGCATCGCGCCGAGATCGAGTGCAACCAAACGTTTGTTACGCAGAGTTTCGGGCACGTCACCCGAGACGATTCGTTGGGCCAGGCCCTCGACGATCGCAGTCTTACCAACGCCTGGTTCACCGATCAGCACCGGATTGTTTTTTGTCCTGCGTGAGAGAACTTGAATCGTGCGACGTATCTCATCGTCGCGACCGATGACGGGATCGAGTTTTCCTTTTCGCGCCTGCTCGGTTAAGTCGCGCGCGTATTTTGAAAGCGCCTGATAGTTCTGTTCCGCATTCTGATCGGTGATCCGCGAACCGCCGCGCATCTGTTCGATCACCTTGAATAGATCGTCTCTGACAACGCCGTGCTGTCGAAGGATCTTTCCTGCGTCGCCGTCCTTTTCTTCGGCGATCGCGAGAAGCAGATGTTCAGTAGAAATGAACTCATCCTGCATCTGCTCCGCTTGCTTCTGCGAAGCGGCAAATATCTGGCTCAAGCGCGAACTAAAATACTGTTGCCCGCCTTGCACACGAGGAAAACGAGCGACGGCGGCCTGCGTATCGTTCAACACAACGGCGACGTTCGTGCCGAGTTTTCCCAAAATCGGCCTGACGATACCTTCCGGCTGTTCGAGCATCGCGATCAGCAAATGCTCAGGCTCAACCTGTTGGTGCTGATTTTTTTCCGCCAGCTCGATCGCGGATTGAATTGCTTCCTGCCCTCGTAGAGTGAACTTATCTAAACGCATCTGACTAAAAACTCTCTCCAAAAAAGACTAGAACGGGCTCGTGTTCGTATCCCAAACTACGCCGAGCCCGCTCGCTTCACCGATCCCCCCAAAGCTTATATCGCCTTATCGCCCGCCCGTGGCTTCCTTTGCTTTTCCGGTTTCGGCGGTTGTTTCGATTGTCTTCTGCTGGCTGCCGGCTTCACTGCCGGTCACCTGAATGCGACGGGCCTTGGTCTCTTCTCGTTTCGGCAACGTCACACGCAGCACACCATTGTTGTATTCAGCAGTTGCTCCTTCAGCAGAAACTGTGTGCGGCAGAGTGAAAGAGCGGGTAAACGCGCCATACGAGCGTTCGACTCGATGGTAGTTGTCGTTGTCGTCCGTCTTTTCAAACTTTCGCTCGCCACGCAGGGTTATCACGTTGTTTTCGATCGACAGATCGAAGTCTTCCTGTTTCATTCCCGGCAACTCGGCCTCGAGGACGATCTGGTCCTTGTTCTCATAAATGTCGACGCTGGGTGCCCAGGCGCCGCGGCCAATGCCCTCGTCGTCAAAAGCGCGGGTCATGTTGGTCGAGAACAGGCGATTGACTTCCTCTTGTAAGGTCCGCAAGTCGCGGAACGGGTCATAACGCATAATGGTCATGAGTGTTTCCTCCTTTATTCCTTGTTAAGAACCCTCAGCCCCGATTGTGTTAGCTGAGCGTGCCGTCATAATAAAGATTGAGTGTCCGGCTGTCAAGTCTGGAGGCGCAAGAGGCACAAAGGAGCAAAGAGGCACAAATAACCTAACAAAAGGGGGTTATTGAGAGAGGCCGAAGAAGCGTTTGATGGCCGAGAGGATGCCGGCCGAGGAATCGGATGTGGTGGCGGTAGAGTCGGTTTGCGATGCGAGGCCCTGGCGTCGCTCGGCCATAATAAAACTGAGCGACTCGACCAGATCGGGATTGCTGTTGAACACTTTTTTCATGGCGGCGTGGCCGATCTCGAGCACCTCGGTTTCCTCTAGCGCCAGGACGTTGGCGGTCCTGGGCTCGCCGGTAAATAAGGCCATCTCGCCGAAAAAGTCGCCTTCGTTCAGTGTGGCCACCGTTCGCGGACGGCCATTCTCGCTGACCTGCACGCTTACCCGGCCTTTGTGAACTACAAACATCGACGCGCCCTCGTCTCCTGCGCGAATGACCGTTTCGCCAGGGGCAAAGACGTGCCGGACGGCTGCATGGGCCAACATCGTCGTCTCTTCCGAGGATAGTGGAGCGAAGATATCGACGGCCGACAGTCTTTCGGTGATGGCGCCGCCGTCGCCGTCCCGCGCTTCCCCGGCTGGCCGGCGTTCGATGTGAAGCGTGCGTGTGGGGAAGGCGAAGTTCAGACCTGCACGCCGGAACGCGTACCAGATCCGCTGCCGGACCAGCGCGTCGGTGTCGTTATACTTCGCATAATCCTCAAGCCAATATTTCACCTCGTAATCGAGCCCGTTATCACCAAGATTCCTAATCCTTACTATCGGCGTGACTTTACTGGAGACATTGTCAGCTTCGCGTACGGCCTCGCGCACCACATGGATGGTCTTCGCTGGTGAGTCAGTGTAAAGAGTATTGAAAAACACGAGACGCGCGTTCAGGTTTCCTCGTGGACACACCTCAATTGGTTCTCGGGCGGCGTTACTGTTGGCGATCAGCACGACGTGATTCTGGAACGTGCGAATCTTAATTGCTCGCCAACTGATCTCTTCGACTACGCCCGTGTGACGCTGTGCCCCGACGGTAATCACGTCGCCCACCTGAAACGGACGATCCGCCTGCAAAGAGATACCGGCGAAGAAGTTTCCCAAAGTGTCTTGCAGTGCAAGTCCGAGAATGACGCCGAAGATCGCCGAGGTCGTGAAGAGCGCACCCAGATTGACGCCGGGAAACAACAAAGTGAAGGCGATCAGAAAGAGGATCGTAAACGCGACGATGGTGAAGATGTTTCGAATGAGCGTGGGTGCGTCGAGCTGTTTTAGTCGAAACGCTAGTCCGAAAAAGAGGAAGTTGAGCGCACGAACAAACAGGTAGCCGAGTATTCCGACGAGGAACAGCTTCACTGCGCTGACGATCGTGCCCGCAGAAGGTGAGGCGCCGGCGCCGCCCATGCGACCCTCGAGCAGCGTCTTGATGTCAGCAGCGAACGACCAGAACAAGTAGGTCGCCAGCAGAGCGATAGCTGACGCCACGAAGAAGAGAACGACTTTGTTAGTGATACGAGGACGGGTCACCAGGCTATCCTTTTATCACCAAATGATGCCCACGCAAAGACGCAGAAAGGGAATTCACAACAAAGGAACAAGTCAGGGACAAAGGAACAAGTCAGGAAGGGTGGCTTGCCCCCGCTCTCCCAGCAGCGGGGGCAAGCCACCCTTCCTGACTTGTTCCATCTTTAGAAGTGCATGAAATTAGGAAACAAGCTAATCGCCAGGAACAGCACCGACACCGCAGTCACCAAAATCGCTGTCAGCCATGCGGCGATATTATAAAGAGGACGGTTGACGTGGACGCCCATCAGCTCGGGGTCGTTCACGAGGCGCAGAACCGCGAACAAAACAAACGGAAGCAGCAGTCCATTGATCACCTGCGTCACCAGCAGCACGCGAAAGAGCGGCAGATTCGGAACGATCGCGATAGCCGCGCCCACTGCCACGAGAAATGTGAACGTGCCAAGGAAGATCGGAGCTTCTCTGAAACTTCGCGAAACACCTTTTTCGAAGCCGAGCGCTTCGGTGATCGAATAAGCCGTCGCCAACGGCAACACTCCCGCGGCCAACATCGACGCCCCAAAGAGCCCGATTCCAAAAAGTGTTTGCGCATATCTTCCGGCGAGAGGCCGCAACGCGCGCGCAGCATCTTCGGCGCTCGATATCTGGATTCCCGCTTTGTGAAGTGTTGCCGCCGTCGAAACGACGATGAAGAAGACGATCAGAATCGCGAAGATCGTGCCCACCCACACGTCAATCTTTGTTCTGTTGTAATCATCCGCCGTCACGCCTTTATCCACGACTGATGATTGAACGTACACCTGCATGTACGGCGAGATCGTCGTACCGATAACCGCGACAAACGTAAACAGAAACGCGTGCTCAAACTTGAACTCCGGTCGAACCAAACCGATTGCCACTGCGCTCCAATCGGGTCGCGCGAGGAAAGCTGAGGCGATGTAGCCAAGGAAGACGAGCGACATCAGCAAAAAAGCTTTTTCGACTCTTCTGTAAGAACCTTTGACCACGAGTGTCCAGACGCTGATCGCCGCCAACGGCACAGTAATAAAACGTGAGACACCAAAAAGCTCCGTGGCCGCGGCGATGCCGACGAATTCAGAAACTGTGACACCGGCGTTAGCGACGAGTAGCGCGAGCATGATCAGTGCGGTCCAGCGTACGCCGAAACGTTCGCGTATCAGATCGGCGAGACCCTTGCCGGTGACTGCGCCCATGCGCGCGCACATTTCCTGAACTATGCCGAGACTGATTGCGATCGGTATGAGGATCCAGAGCAGGGAATAGCCAAAGTCAGCGCCGACTGAAGCGAACGTCGCGATTCCGCCGGCATCATTGCCGGCGTTTGCGGTGATCATTCCTGGACCGAGAATCGCCACGTAGGCGAGCAGACGTTTGCGGCGCGCGACAGTGCGTCGCACACCTTGAGCGCCACGACGCATTAAGCGCCGCCCGGCAGCTCGTACTGCTGCTCGTTGCTCTGCCACTTGGAGGTTCTCCGTCCTTCATAAAGCCACAAACGGTTATGCGCTCACGCAAAGAGTCGTGGTAAACGCTGTCGCCAGTCTTTCGGCAACAGAATCTCCATCGCATCGTCTACCGTGATGATCCCCAGTATATCTCCGGAGTCGTCAACAACAGGAAGCGCCAGCAGGTTATATTCTGCAATTCTCTGCGCTACTTCTTTTGCCGGCTCACTAGCATCAGCTCGTTGAAACTCCGTCCGCATCACGTCTTCAAGCGGCACCGACGAATCCGCGAGGATCAAACTGCGCAATGCGATAACACCCAGCAGCTTCCACGAATCCTCAGCTTCGACGACGTAGAGGTAGTAGATCATGTTTGGCGTTTGCGCCATCTCGCGTAGCCGTTCGAGAGCCTCGCCAACAGTGAGCGCGCGTGGCAGCGTGACAAACTCCGTCGTCATCAAGCCGCCGGCCGTGTCGTCTTCATAAGGAAGTAACTCAACGACGTCCGCCTGCTCGTCATGCTCCATCAACCCGAGCAACTCTTCAGCTTTCTCTTCCGGTAGATCGCCGAGCACGTCCGCAGCTTCGTCCGGCGACATCCATTCGAGAATGTCGGCAGCACGCTCCTGGTCCATGTCTCCAAGAATCTTGGCTTGCCGTTCCGCGGGCATCTCTTCGAGCGTCTCAGCCGCGGTTTCATCGTCAAGCGATTCGACGACTTCCGATCCGTGATGGTACGAGAGTGCCTCAGCCAGACGCGCAATCTCCACCGGATGCAGGCGCGCCAACTTATCACTTGAAGATTTCAACTGCACTGTCGCTGCGTCAGTTGCGAGATAACCGACGTCGGCCCAATCGAGCACTTCTACAGGTGTCTTTGTACCCACAAATCCGGAGGGCGCAAGTCGGCGCCAGAGTCCCTGCAAACTGACGTCAGCGCCAGTCACACGATAGTCGCCGGCAGCCTCGATGATCTGAACGTCATTCACGCGCACCACTCGTTTTCCATCGACGTCGATTAGTTGTTTGTCGAGCACGTCGCGCGCGAGCAACACTTCATTTTCACGACGAACAAACGGTCGCAGGTCGAGAATGTCAGAATTCAACCGCACGCCATGTTGATTCAGCTCAGTGATACGCCAGCGCGAGACAAAGAAATCGCGGCGTCGATAACGCGCGACGAGACCCGTCACCGGCGGATGCTCGTCTGAGCCGAGACGCACGATTACGTCTTTCACCGTGGCGACACGTTCACCTTCAAGGTCGCGTATCGGCCGACCTAACACTTGCGACAGGTAGAGCATAAAGCGAGATTATCTTGTAAATCCTGTAGTTCTGTCCAAGGCTAGTTCTTGCTGAGGAAATTCTTCGCGAGCTCGAGCGCGCGATCGTTACGAGAATAGATGTCACCGCGTGTTAACGATGTGAATTCGTCAGGTTTGACTCCGACACCTTCGAGCCGCGCGCCGCCCGCTGTTCGATAATCAAATTCACTCACATCCAAAACGCCGCCATCTGGCAACGCGTGTCTGCTCCTGATCGCTAGAACACACCCACATGTCTCAGTACCGATCACACGAGCCTGACGCTTGTTTTGTAACGCTGCGGCGAGGATCTCGGCCGCACTCGAAGTACTTTCACTCGTGAGCACGACCAGCGGAAGCTTGATCGGAAACGTTCGCGGCATACGCCACAACCGCTTCGAATAGGTTTGCAGCTCAAACGAAGCACCTGAACGATCCGCAAATTTTCCGAGATTGATTCCTTCGTCGAGAAACAGCGACGCAACATCGGCCATCGCCTCGGCATCACCGCCACCGTTGCCGCGCAAGTCGAGCACGATGCCTTCAGCACCGTCGAGTACATCGGGTAACGACTTCGAAAAATCGAGCGCGACGCTTTGGGTGAAGGCATCGATCCTGAGGATTGCAATCTTGCCGTTTCGCTGGTTGCTGAAACCCAACTGTCGTTGACTCCAATAACGTCGCAACACTGCTGACTTCTGTTTGCCGTTGCGAGTGGTCCATGCGACTTTGACCAGAGTGCCTGCTGGACCATCAAAAAGATTTCCGATAGCTCGCGAGCGAGAAGCTTCAGGCAAGCCTGCCCAGTCCAATCGCTGCGCCACAAACTCTGCGACAGGCAGATCGTCCACTTTGACGATCACGTCTCCCGCTTTGATTTCCGTTTGCGCGGCAGCCGAGTTTGGTTCGACCTGGATGACTGTCGCGGTACCTTCAACCTCACGAACTGTCAGTCCAACCGTGATGAAGCGCGGGTTCCACCAGTCAAACTTTTCATCAGGTGAATAGACTCGGGTGTGCGCGTCTTTGAGCGAGGCGATCATCTGCCGCAGCATTTCGTAAAACTCGTGCGGACTGGTTGCGCGCGCTGCGGCAGGACGAAACGAGTTTCGTTTTGCCTGCCAGTCGATGCCGTGAAACTTTGGATCGTAATAGCGTTCCGCGATCGTTTCCCAAACGTCGTCAAACACTGCGAGCCGTCCCTCGGCTGTGGCGGTGGAGACGAGTGTTGAATCGTCGCAACACGTCGCCGGCAGACTTCGAACGGTGGCTTGCGAGAACCAGGCACAAAGCACCAAGCACAAAACACAAAGCACAACGCTTTGGCCAATTCTCGAGCTCCTTTTGGTTCTTCCCATTTGCTACCTCGGTGGTTTGCGAAAGTTATAGCGCAGCAGCACGCGCATAGGGATCGGCGTTCCGTTTTTCATTGCCGGGAAGAAGTGCAATTGACGAACGGTCGCCAGGGTTGTTTCATCGAGCCCGAAACCTGCCCAACGAACTACTTGAACGTCTCCTACTTCGCCGTCAGCTCCAACATCGACGACTACGTCCACAGTCGCTTCTGCTTCGGCGCGAGCCGCAGTCTCGGGATAATCTGGTCGCAAGCGACGATAAGGTCGGGGCAACCGGATGCCTTGAGCCTCGGCGACTTTTTCATCTTCGGGTGCTTCCTCGATCACTGCTTCAGCGGTTGCGGTCAAAGTGGTTCGTTGCACGCGTTCGTCATCGTAAGCTTTTCGAATCGCATCGATTAGCCGCCGAGTGAAAGCGTCAGCCGAAAGATATTCTGACAGCCTAGCTTCCGCTGCGGTTGCCTGCGCATTTTCAAAACTCGGGCGATCCCATAAAAGAAGCCGACCGCTTCGCGCACTAATCAAAAATATGGAGCAATACGACTCGTAATAAACCGGTGTTTTGAAAGAGGAGCGGCGCAGAGTTTGCGCGTCTCCGATCAGGTAAAACTCTGTTGCCAGTGCTGCGCCCAGATCACGCGCCTCGTCAATACTAAGATTAAGTGAGCCCGAATAGCCAATACCTTTTGCCGCGGCTCGAGTTAAATCAGGGTCAGCCACCACTACTGCGCCATTCGAACGAAATCGACTGCGAAGCGTGTCCGCCGCCGACTTCGCGATTGGCATCGACCCAAAGTCCAGCACACTCACCAGCGGACGTTGCTTTGTTTGTGCCTTTTCAAGGCCACAAAAAAGCACAATAACGAAAAGTGACTTAACTAAGCGCTTGTACTTTTTGTGCCTCTTTGTGGTCACCGTGATAAAGCTCATACACCTCAGTCTTCACTTCCGCAGGAAAACAAACTCGATGGAGCTCGTAAGCATGCTGTAGTCCTTTTACAACATTGCTGACCTCGCTAATCTCCCTGATCTGTGGTGAAGCATAACCGCTCTCCACGTAAATGTGCGTCTTGGGTTCCGCTTTTTCTGTTTCGTAGTAACTGTAGTAAGGCACGTCGCTCGCCCGATCTTCGATGAAATAGTATTCCGGATCGAAACCGGCACGCTCGACAGTTTGTCTTGCCGCCGCGAGAAATTCAGCTTGCTGGTCCAACGGCATGTCAAGATCGATCGCTTTGAACAGACGGCGAGCGATGAAGCGGCGACTCAGATCGCTCAGAATTGCGTCGTTTGATTTTTGCCACTGCTTGATGTGAAAGACAAAATCTGAATCGTCGATCTGCAAATGCTCGCCGATCGTCAGTGGCTCGCGCCGGAGAATCTTTTCAAACGGAGCGCCCGCTGCGTGCCAAACGTCCTCACCAGCGTCGAGCAGGTGCAACGCGCGTCGAATAATTGAGCGCAACACTGCTTCCGCCGATCGCAGCGTGCGATGAAAGTAGACCTGGCGAAACATGTAATAACGCGCTTGCAGATATTCCTCGACGGCATAGATACCACGCGCCTGCACGTAAACTCGATCGGCTTCTTCGTCGATCGCCAGCGCGTTGATGATCCACTCGAGATCGTAAATCCCATACTTCGCACCGGTCATCAGCGAGTCGCGCAACAGATAATCCATACGATCGACGTCGAGTTGTGACGAGACGAGCTGAGCGAGCGCTGACGGTTGAAACTTTCCTTCGATGATCGCCGCGACTTTGGTCTGCAAGTCAGTGGAGTAAGATCGCAAGAGCTCTCCGATCTCAGACTGCTGGTCCAGGATCACCTGGACGGTCCATCGTTCGTGATGAAAGTTAAGTACCTTCTCCATCACGTGTGAGAAAGAGCCATGACCGACGTCGTGAAGCAACGCAGCCGCGCGCGCGGCGATCCGATCGGCGGGATCGATCGAGTAAGTTTCACTTAAACGATCGAGCACGCGAGTCATGAGATGAAATGCGCCGAGCGAGTGAGTGAAGCGAGAATGTTCCGCGCCTTGATATGTGTATAGACCAAGACCAAGTTGTTTGATGCGACGCAGTCGTTGAAACTCCGCAGCGTCGATCAAGCGCATCATCAGCTCACCTTCGTCGGAGTCAGTTTGAAGACGAATGATGTTGTGAACGGGATCGCGATAGATGCGTTCAGGCATTGGCGAGAATCTTAACAAAAAAGTTCAGAGTTCAGTCTATTCACTCTTCTCCGTGCGACCTCTGTGTTCTCTGTGTCTCGGTGGTTCACTATTGCTTAGAAAAACAACCACCGAGACACAGAGAACACAGAGGTCGCACGGAGAAGAGGTCTTCCAGCGGTTGAGATTTCTGGATTTTCCCATTTTTTTGGATTTTGAGGCCCGATGGAGCCGGCGCAGCACGGGGTCAAGTCTCCGAATTTTTAGGGGAATCGCCCGAATTTGGCATGCGGGCATGGCAATTGCCAACCTGCGGCGGGCGTTGCCTCTTTTAAAGCCCGCTCGTTTCGGAATTCTTTGGATGCTGCCAAGAAAAAGGGTAACCACAGGAGGGGGCAGCATCTCTTCTAGTTCAAGAAAGGAAAGCAAAAAATGAAGAATGTCTTTAAGTTTATTGCCTTGTCGGCATTGCTGACGTGCTTCGCGCTGTTTGCTGGTAGCGCGTTTGCGCAGACGTCGACGACAGGGACAATTGAAGGGACAGTTACCGATCCCAATGGCGCGGCTGTTCCTGGCATTGCTGTTAAAGTGACGAGTCCAAATCTAATCTCGCCGCAAACAGTAGTGACTGACAGCAGTGGCCGGTACAAGGTTCTCAATCTTCCCCCGGGAAAGTATACGGTCACGATTGAAGCTGATAAAGGATTTGACAAAGCTGAGAAAGGCGATATTGAAGTCAATCTTTCTCGAAACTCCACGGCTGACTTGCAGATGAAAATAGCCGGCACCCAGGCGACTGTTACTGTGACTGATACTGCCGGTGCTGCCGTAGACGTTAGCAATAACACGGCCGGGTCCAACGTCTCGTCTGACCAGTTTTCAAACTTCCCGACTCAGCGCACTGTGCAGGGTCTCTACACGATCGCTCCCACGGTGACGCGTTCAGGTCTGCGCGATGCGACTGGCCGTGACCGAGATCCTTCGGTAGCAGGTTCATCCGGTCCTGAAAACAACTACATTCTCGACGGTGTGAACACGACCGACCCCGCGTTTGGTGGTTCTGGTGCAAACCTACCGTTCGAGTTTGTGCAGGAAGTTGAAATCAAGACGGGTGCTTATGGTCCGGAGTACGGAAGATCCACCGGCGGAATTTTCAACGTTATCACCAAGAGTGGTGGCAACGAGTTCCACGGTGACATTTTCGGTTATGGCACCACCAAAGGCCTTGTTCGCGAAGTGAAGAATTTCCCCTTCACCGGTTCCGCCTTCAATGGCTTCTCAGAAACAGACATCGGTGGCGACATCGGTGGTCCGATCGTGAAAGACAAGATCTGGTTCTTTGGCGCCTTCAACCCACAGCGTCGGAAGAATTTCTATCTGACCCAAACGTTCCATGCGCCCGTTGAAAACAAGGTAACGATTCCGTTCTACGCCGGTAAGATTACCTGGGCACTGAATCACAAGAACACGTTCACGGCTTCGACCTTCGGTGACTTCACCAAGGTGGAAGGCTTCCTGGCTTCCAACATTCTGGCACTTCAGAACGTCAACGGTTTCGGCAACGACCTGCGGGCGTTTAGAGGACGGCAGGAAACTGGTGGACACAACTACGCGTTCCGCCTCAACTCAACGATCACGAATACCTTCATCGGTGAGTTCTCGGGTGGCTTGCACTTTCAACGAGCCAATACGATTCCCGAAGTCATCGACCAACCACTCATCACCGACAACTTTGCGGTGTTGAAGGGCGGTGCGGTGCTGACCCCGGTATCGACAGGTGTCAATGCCAATAACTTAGCCATCTGTCCCAGCAACCCGACGCCCAATGCCAATGGATTCGTCGATCCACGCAGCCAGTGTGTCGGCACCGGCTTCATTGACTTCGTCGATGGCCGCGGTGGTTCACTGCAACGCAACTTCGTACGTGGTCCCGGTTTTGGTCTGTTTTCAACCCAGGACCGCAATCGCTACGAGTTTGCCGCGCACATGCAGAACATCGTTGCCGGCAACCACACAGTTAAGTGGGGCTTCGAGTGGAATTCGAACCGTTACAAGATCGACACTCGTTCGAGCGGCCCGGGCGTCACCTATGGGTTTACGCCTGGTAACCTGAACTTCAGTGGAAGTACCGGCGCTGTATCGGCTTTGTCGAATACGAACGGTAACTCGAACGCAACGGACGGTGCGCGCATTACCAACAACTGGTTGGTCTGCGCCGTCGTCAGCAATCAAATCACCTGTCCAAACACTGCTGGTGTCGTCCGTGCGCAGGCCATTCCGGCTGCGACGCTGGCGGCTTTGGGTTTGACGGTCAATCCAGCCGTGACCGCCATCACCGCGGCTCAGGCGTTTGGTAATCCATTCATTATCCGAAACACCACCCGCGTCCGTGACTTCCAACTCGTTGGTTCGACCTACACGAACGTGGAAAGCTTCTATGCTGGTGACGATTGGAAATTTGCTAAGAACTTCCAACTCAGCTTCGGTCTCAGGTGGGATTATCAGCAGTCGTACAGCAACAACGGCGGCACCTACCTGAAATTCAATAACTTTGACGATAACCTTGCGCCGCGTTTTGGCTTTATCTGGGATTTTACGGGTAAAGGCCGAGGCAAGATATTTGCCAACTACGCGCAGTTCATCGAGACTCCGATTCCGTTGGACGTCAATGTTCGTGCGGGCGGTGGCGATGTTCAGACCGACAAGAACTTCAACGTCGATCGTCTGAATGCGCCAGGCGGATCTTTGATCCTTCCGGGCGTCAGCACTGGAGCCACTAACCTGGGCTCCGATGCAACACCGGCCGATCCAGGCCTGAAGCCGCAGAGCATCCGTGAGTTTACGTTCGGCGCCGAGTATGAAGTTGGCGGCGACGTGACACTAGGAACTCGCGGTATCTATCGTGCGATGGTCAACGTCATCGAAGATGGTTCGTTCGATGATGGCGATACCTACTTCATCTTCAATCCGGGCCGTCTTGCGCCGGGCACCACTGAAGAAGCTGCTTGCGCGGGTGATGCAGCGACGGGCCGCGCTCCTCAGTGCTTTGGTCGCGCTCAGCGCTTCTACCGCGGAATCGAGTTCACAGCAACGAAGCGGTTTACGAATAACTTCCAGTTCATCGCTTCCTACGTGTTCTCGAGCCTGATCGGTAACTACGAAGGTCTCTTCCGTAATGACAACGGCCAGTCTGACCCGAACATCACTTCGTTGTTCGACCTTCAGAGCTTGCTCAATAACACTTACGGACGTTTGCCAAACGATCGGCCGCACCAGTTCAAGTTCAACGGCAGCTACAGAACGCCGTGGAAACTCCTGTTCAGCGGAAACTTCTATGCGCAGTCAGGCGTGCCGTTCAACGCTTTGATTCCGCATCCGATTTACGGCAATAACGAAGGCTTCCTCGTGCAGCGCGGAACCGCGATTGTTCCGGCTGTGCAGGCTTCAGCAGCAGGATTTCCAAACGTTGTCGAGAGCATCGGAACAAACCGAACGCCGACGACGATGAATCTGGATCTGGGAGTTTATTACCCAATCAAAGTTGGTGAAGGCAAAGAGTTGCGCTTGACTGGCGACTGGTTCAACGTCTTCAACAGTCAGCGTGCGGTTACCTTGGATCAAACGTTCCAAATCAACAGTGGCGTTTCGGGAGTTCCGCCGGTAAGCAACCCGTTCTTCGGATCGGCGTTGATCGTGCAGGCTCCTTCGGCGTTCAGGTTTGGCGCCAAGTTCACCTTCTAGACATAAACTTCCGCCTTGTGCGAAAGCCATTGCGGGTGACGGGGAGAGGGCGCCAGTTGCGGCTCTCTCCCCAATTTATTTTTAGCCGCAAAAAAGCACAAAACGCACATCAATTGGGCTTGATCTTTAATGCGCTACGGGAGTTAAATCTGCAAACCCGGTTCTGTTTTTCAAGGAGGTCTCCATGCCAGGTTTTGCGTCCCTCCGTCTTCATTCACTAGATCGATATTTGTTCATTGTTCTTGGCGTTTTACTCTTGCCTCTCGGCGTGAATGCGCAGGGAAGCGGTAAATCGTCTACTGGAACCGGCGGCGTTCACATCATCCAGGGCTACGTCTTCTTTCCTTCCGGACGAAGAGCTGAGGGCACGATCCAGGTGAAGCTTCAGTCGTTCAACTCGGGTGAGCTGTATGTGATTCCCGACTCGAGCGGCTCTTTCGCTTTCACTAATTTGGCTCCAGGCACTTACACAGTAGTCGTAGATGCGGGTGAAGAGTATGAAGTCTCGCGCGAGAGTGTTTACATCGATACTGACGCAAACACGTCACGCACCGGAATCCGCGTTCCTTCTACAAGCAGGAGGTACACGGTAATGGTGCACCTTCAGCCCAAAATAAGATCCGGAACGAAGCCGGGCGTAGTTAACGCAGCGCTTGCAGCAGTTCCAGAGAAAGCACGCAAACTTTACGAGCGAGGCGTGGAGCAGGCGCGTGCTGACGACGCTGCCAGGGCCGCGGACAGCCTGAAAGAGGCGGTATCGCTCTATCCGGATTTTCCGCTGGCTCTCAACGAGCTTGGCGTGCAGTATCTGAAGCTGCGGCAGGTTAATAAAGCCGTCGAGGTTCTCAAGCAAGCCTGCAAGCTTAGCCCGGATGCTTTCACTCCTCGGCTAAATCTCGGAATTGCATTGCTCGAGTCGAAGCAGTTTGCGGATGCTGAGACAAACCTGCGCGAGGCGTTGAAGCGAAACAATAACGCATCCACCGGACACATGTATCTAGGCATCGCGTTACTTCGTCTTAACAAATTTGACGACGCCGAGAAAGAATTGGTGGTTGCGACTCAATCGAGTGGCAATCAACTGGGGTTGGCAAGTTATTATCTCGGCGGACTGTACTGGAGGAAACAGGATTATCCTCATGCCGTCGAGCAATTGGAAACGTATCTGCGTTTGACGCCCAATGCGCCGGACGCGGAACGCGTTCGTGCTACTATCAAAGATCTTCGCGGCCGCACACCGGGTAATCATTAAGAAAGGACAGCAATTTATTCAATGACCTTAAAAGCATTTAGACGTTTCGCCCTTTTCAGTCTGGCTTTGATTTTGTCGTCAGCTTCTCTCGCGAGCGGGCAGTTGCCGGGCAGTTCTCGAGGCCTCCCAAGTACCGGCGGAAGCAACATGATCCAGGGTCACATCTTCTTTCCGTCCGGCCAGGCCGCAGGTGGAAAAACGATCAAAGTCAGTCTCGAAAACATCAGCGCGCCCGGAACGATGACAACCGTGGCCGATCAGGATGGCATATTTCGTTTCACAAACTTAGCGCCTGGTAGTTACACCGTTGTGATCGATGCCGGCAATGAGTTTGAGAAAGCTCGTGAAGGCGTAACCATCGATCCCGAAGCGAGAGGTCGCAGTGTTCAAGTGGCTATTCAACTGCACCTGAAGGTTGACTCGTCAAATCCTGCTTTTGCGGGGGTACCTGACAAGGTTCTCAGTCTTTATCAAAAGGGCTCCGCAGCCGCGCACAAAGGGGATACGAAGGCTGCTGTCGAATCGCTCAGTGCTGCGGTGGCAGCTTATCCAAACTTCACCATCGCGCTGAGCGAGCTCGGTTCGCAGTATCTGCTCCTCAAACAGTGGGACAAGGCCGGCGAGACGTTTGAGTCATTGATCAAGCTCAAGCCCAACGAGGCAGGAGGCCATCTCAATCTCGGCATCGTGCGCTTTAATCAAAAGAAGATTGAGGAGGCTGAGATGCATCTGCGCAAGGCGTTGGAGTTGAAAAGCGCCGGTCCAACCGCGCATTACTATCTCGGCCTGACGCTGATTAACTTAAAGCAGTATGCCGAAGCAGAAAAAGAATTCGAGTCGGCGATCAGTAACGGCGGAGAAAATCTCGCGCTGGCCCACAAGTATCTCGGTGGACTTTACATGGCCTCGAAGAAGAACCAGCAAGCGGCGGATGAACTGGAGAAGTATTTGAAACTCGATCCGAAAGCCCCCGACGCCGAGCGCATCAAAAGCACCGTTAAAGATCTCAGAAACAAGCAGTAATTTAGCCACGGATCTACGCGGATAAACGCGGATCAGACTTCCCGATCTGATCCGCGTTAATCCGCGAAAATCCGCGGCTGGGTTTACTCTCGTTTGAGCTCGAGGAGGTGGCCGAGTTTCTCTTTCTTAGTGCGCAGGTAACCCAGCGCGTCTTCTGACGGATCGACTTCGATCGAAACTCGTTCGACGATCGTCAGCCCGGCCTCTTCAAGTGCGCGAAGTTTGAGCGGATTGTTTGAGATGACCTTCACCTGGCAAAGCCCGAGATCGTAGAGAATCGCGGCACACTCGCGATAGTCTCTCAAGTCGACTGCCAGCCCGAGTCTCTCGTTCGCTTCGACGGTATCAGCGCCCAGGTCCTGTAGAGCGTAAGCGCGGATCTTGTTGACGATGCCGATACCGCGGCCTTCCTGCTGTTGGTAAACGATCGCTCCGCGACCTTCCTGCTGAATCATTTGCATCGTGCGGTGGAGTTGACGCCCACAATCACATTTGATCGAGCCGAAAACATCGCCCGTCAGACATTGAGAATGAATGCGGACCAGCGTTGGCACGTCACGCCGCATTTCACCTTTGAAGAGAGCGACAAACTCTTCCTCGTGGGTTAGTGAACGGTAGGCTGCAATCTGAAAGTCTCCCCACTCCGTGGGCAAACTCGCAATCGCGACCCGTTCGACTGTCCCAGTCTCAACCGAGTCGCAACAAGTTCCCGCAGCCGATTCTTCCATTGAGTGAATTTCCATGAACGGATGCCTGATTATAGCGCAGGCCCAAGGGCCGACAAAATCGGAGTGAATCGGAATAAGTCATATAGGTCTCATAGGACCCATTTCCTGACTTTCTGAAACGCACCCTCGCCCCCGGCGTGTAACCGATTTGCGATTGGTTCGTAAGGCCGTGTATTCTTCTCCGGTTGGCCTGCCAATAGGCTCTCAGTAAGGAAGTTCTTCAGTGAATAACAGTCTCAATCTGGCCTCAAGACCATTTAGTAACCGTGTTCTGCCCTGGACCCTGACTGTCATCATTCTCTTCGTCTCGCTGGTCGGATTGCTCGTGGTGGTGCGACTCACCACCGCAGCCAAGAAAGAGGCCAACATTACCCAGGCGGAAATCAATAGTCTGAAACAACGCGAACAGGCTTTGCTCGAAGCGGCGAAGCAGATGAAAAACTCGTTCACGTCCGATCAGCAGCAGGCGCTCCCGGCTGCCCACGAACTGGTCGATCGCAAGGGTTTCTCGTGGTCGGGCTTGCTTGCCGATCTCGAAGCCTCGCTGCCGAATAACGTCAAGGTCTCGCGGATCGCCGTGCGAGAGGTAAGCAGGCAAGGGGATCAAACTATCGCCCAACTCGACCTTTCGGTCTTCGCCAAAAACTCATCGACCATCAGCGACATGATTTCAGCCATGCATAAGCAAGGGATTTTCGAGGCTGAGCTGCGGAATCAGAATTTGCAAAAAGGTCGCGGCGAAAGCGGAACGGAATTCGAACTCTTCGTGGTCTATCGTGCGCGTTCCGGATTTGCCACCCCCGAGAACATCGCCGAAGTCGATCACTCTCGAAGTACAAACGAGGTTCCGAGATGAATGCTGAACTGAAAACAGAACCTCGAACTTCGGAGCGTCGCTCCGGCACGCGCGTGAGTGAATTCTTCCGCTCGCGACGCGGCAAGATGTTTGGAGTTGCAGAAGTGGCAGCTCTGGCCGGAAGCTGTTTCGTGCTCGTGCTTGTCTTGTTGAGCTATCTTTACTTCCTCGTGCCGGCGCGTTCGCGCATTACTTCACTGAACGCCGATCGCAAGCAGTTGCAAACCAATCTGGAAACACTGAATGGTGTGGTTCACAAAGAGCAGAACACAAAAGACACTGTCGATCGAGTTGCTGCCAGTCTCGATCGATTTGAGAACGCCTACCTTATGCGACAAGACGCAGGTCGCCTTGCGTTGTACGAAGAGCTCAACCAGTTGATCGTGAAGAATGGAGTACGGAACACGTCAGGTCCAACATACGCGCCCCTCGATCCAACCGGTACGAAATCGACTTCCGGAAAAACTGTAACGACGAAATGGCAGAGCTTCTATCCGGGAATTGCAGTGATGGTTACTGTGGAGGGACAGTATCAGGATGTTCGTCGCTTCATTCGCGACGTCGAGCGCAGCAAACAGTTTGTGGTGATTAATGAGGTAGAGCTTCAGCGGGCGACGCAGAACAACGCGCCGGCTTCGGCTGAGGAAGGTGGCTCAGGCACACGCGGATCGCTGGTGAGTCTACAGCTAAACATGACGACTTACTTCCAGCGCGACAATGGCGCTGGGGCGGTTCAGGAATAACAAGATGCAACGGGTCGATCTAAATAAGCCAGGCGAGAAGAAAAAGATCATTGTGGCCGCGGGTCTTGGCCTGGTGGCCATCCTGTTTCTGTGGTGGGCATTATTCGGCTTTGGCGGCGGTGGAACTCCAACCACAGCCCGGACCACGGCGAGTCCGACGCCTCAACGAGTCGCGCAGAATCCCGGAAGATCGTCCAATCAAGTGGTCTCGCCGGAAGTGAAGGATCTTGCAAACTACACTGAAGTTAACTACCACCCTTCGCCGTACAATGCTCCGGAAGCGAGACGCAACATTTTTGCTTACTACGAGCCGCCTGCGCCGACCGTCAAGACTGAATCAACACCAACTCCGACACCAACGCCTCCACCACCAGTTCTGCTGGCGTCAGTCTCTCCTTCAAACGTCTACGCGCGCACCGCTGATTTCAAACTCGAAGCCGCGGGCGACAAGTTCACGCCCGACATGCGCATTTATGTTGACGGCCGCGAGCTGACCACATCTTACAAGGGCCCGCAGCAACTCTCGGCGTTGATCTCAGCGTCGTTTATTGCTGCTCCAGGTGTGCGCCAGGTCATGGTTCGTACGGCCGACAACAAACTCTACTCAAACCAACTGCCGATAAATGTCGCAGCGCCGCCTGTACCCTCCTACACATACGTTGGCATCATCAGTACGCAGGATCGCGTGGGCGACACGGCTTGGGTGCAGGAGCGAAACAACAAAAACATGATCAGTGTGACGCGCGGCGAGATTCTCGGCGGAAGATTTCGCGTCACCAGCATCTCGGAAAAAGAGTTGGTGGTGGTGGATACCAGTTTGAAGATCAAGCACATCATTCCGAAGAGCGAAGGCGACACGAGCCTCGGTCCGTTAGCGCGTCCCACACCGAGAGTCGATGCTGAAGATGACGAACCATAGCGCAACAGCCGACCACAATATATGCGGGTCGAGTGCAATATGCTCAGCGCCGCTCTCCGGCGCCGTTTCAGTCGTCACTCGCCGATCTGAGGCGGGCTACACGCTGGTGGCGCTCCTTGCCATGATGACTGTCCTCGCGCTGTTTGCGATGGCAGTTGCCCCCAGCTTGCAGCAGCAAGCTCAACGCGAACGCGAACAGGAAGCGATCTTTCGTGGCGAGCAAGTCGCCGACGCGATTCGCGCTTACTATCGTTATCGATCAGGTACTTTGCGTAGCGCCGGCGATCAAGCATTACCTACATCGATGGACCAGTTGTTAGAGGGAATACCAATTCCAGGTGGATCAAAGAATCGACAAATTCTGCGTCCATCGGCCACGCGCGATCCGATGACGATCGAAGGTGAGTGGCGTTTCATTCTTCCTCGTAGTGAAGCGCTGATCGATTTTCAGCAGTCGGTACTGTTCTACACCAACAACGTGCTCCCGCAGGTGCGTGATCCGCAAATGGCGCAATTACAACAATTTGCAGTCCCAGCCATGGTTAGTATCAGTAATCTCGGCGCTCTCTCCGGGACGCGCAGCAGTTCGTCAGTCGATAACGATGCGAGTGGTCCATTCGTCGGTGTTGCAAGTCGCAGCAAAAAAGATTCAGTGCTTACCTACTACGGTATCGAACGTGAAGATCAATGGATCTTCACTCCGCTATTCCGTTACTAACACTTGGACCATCCTGGTCCATTACTCACAACTCAACTTTGAAATTCGACTCTGCGACTTCAAGTCGAAGACGTGTGTTGCTGAAGAGTCGATCGCTGATTGAATGAACGCGATCGATCTCGATCGAGTCGTGTGTTAACGTGTGATCGGAGCTGCAGGGTGAGGCGATCTTGCTTGTAGATGATGAGAAAAATATTTCCACTATCGAGTAATAAGTTATTGACATCCGCGATATTTGCGTTTATATAGCAAGATGTTGTGCGCCGTTTACTCTAGCCCACAAGAGACAAGTAAGCACAAAATCTTGTGGTCGTGAAGAAACAAGAAACTAAACCAGAAAGAAGGAGCACATAGAAGCTATGGCAACTAAAAAAGGTGGAAAGAAAGCAGGTAAGAAGGGCGGCGGTACCAAGAAGGCAGGGAAGAAAGGCGGAGGAACCAAGAAAGCCGCAAAGAAGAGATAACTCGAACCAGCAGGTTACAGCACGAACCTTCCACCGGCGCACACAAACATCTGAGGCCGACAGGGCCTTGCAAAAGAAACGACGAGACCTTCAAGCGAAGCTCGTCGTTTCTTTTCTTTCTTTTATGATATAGGTCATATAGGACTGATAGGACCTATACGACCTATGATCACCGTCGCGCTCGTGGAGCCCGAGATTCCACCCAACACCGGTAATGTCGCTCGCCTTTGCGCTGCCACCAACGTCCCGCTTCACGTCGTCGGTGTCACTGGGTTTCGTATGGACGATCGCGCGTTGCGTCGAGCCGGTTTGGATTACTGGCCTGAGGTGAAGCTGACGCGCCATCGCGATCTCGAGTCGCTTTATCAAGCACTTCCGCAAGCCCGTTTCATCTATCTCACCACCAAAGCCGATCGTCTCTACACCGACTGGTCGTTCCAAACTAACGATTGCCTCGTTTTTGGGCGCGAAACGCGCGGGCTGCCCGAGGAGCTCTTGCGCACAAACTGGGAACGTTGCCTGAAGATTCCGATGCTGAATCCCCGAGTGCGCAGCTTGAACCTGGCGACCGCTGTCGGTATTGTCCTTTTCGAAGCCCTGCGACAAACGAGCACGGAATAACCACAGATGCCGGAACGAAAGAACATCCGCAACATTGCCATCATTGCGCACGTCGACCACGGCAAGACGACACTTGTCGACGCGATGCTGCGGCAGTCGGGCACGTTTCGCGAGAACGAGCAGGTGCGCGACCGAGTGATGGATTCCATGGATCTCGAACGCGAGCGCGGTATCACCATCATGGCGAAGAACACCGCGGTTCGCTATCGCGATGTGAAGATCAACATCGTCGACACGCCCGGTCACGCGGACTTCGGCGGCGAGGTCGAACGCGTTTTGAAAATGGTCGATGGCGTGATGTTGCTGGTCGATGCCGCCGAAGGGTGTTTGCCGCAAACCAGGTTCGTGTTGCGGAAAGCGCTCGAGGCGCGTTTGCCGGCGATTGCCGTCGTCAACAAGATCGATCGCGCCGACGCACGACCCGCCGAGGTGGTCGACGAGATCTATGAGTTGTTTCTCGATCTCGACGCCACCGACGAGCAGATCGAGTTTCCGATTCTTTACGCTGTTTCTCGCGACGGCATTGCCAAGCGAAAGCTGGAGGACGTTTCGGAGAATCTGCAACCACTCTTCGAACAGATCGTGGAGTCGATTCCAACGCCGCGCGAACTGCGCGCCGATTCACTGCAACTGCTCGTCGCCAACCTCGATTACAACGACTACGTCGGCCGCCTCGCGATCGGCAGGATTTTTTCCGGTGAGATCAAAGTCGGCGATCAGATCGCGGTGGTGAAACCGGATCGCTCGCTGCAAAAGACGAAAGTCTCACAACTCTACGCCTTCGAAGGTCTCAAACGAGAACCAGTCGAACGCGCAGGCTTTGGTGAAATCGTTGCGCTTGCCGGAATCGAGAACATCAACATCGGCGACACAGTTACTTCGATCGACAATCCACACCCATTGCCTGCGATTGCGGTTGACGAGCCAACCATCGCGATGATCTTCGGAGTGAACAACTCGCCGTTTGCCGGTCGCGAAGGAAAGTTTGTCACGTCGCGTCAACTCAAAGAGCGACTCGACAAGGAAGTGCTCGGTAACGTCGCGATTCGAGTTGAAGAAACAGAGTCGCCCGATCAGTTCAAAGTCTCAGGGCGCGGTGAGTTGCAGTTGGCGATTCTCATCGAGATGATGCGGCGCGAAGGATACGAGCTTCAGGTCTCGAAGCCTGAGGCCATCACCAGGAAAGTTGACGGTAAGACTCTCGAACCGATCGAAGCCGTGGTGATCGATTGTCCCGAGGAATTCATCGGCGTGATCGCCGAAGCGCTCGGCCGGCGCAAAGGACAGATGACGAAGATGGTCAATCACGGCACCGGCCGCGTTCGTCTCGAGTTTGAGACGCCGTCGCGCGGGTTGATTGGCTTTCGCAACGAGTTTCTGACGGAGACGAAGGGCACAGGTTTGCTCAACACGATGTTTCTTCGCTGGGGTGAATGGCAGGGACCGCTGCGCGGACGCGCTACTGGTTCGCTGGTCGCGGATCGGACGGGCGAGACGACAACATACGCGCTTTACAACTTGCAGGAGCGAGGGACGTTGTTTGTCAGGCCAGGAACGCGAGTTTACGAAGGCATGATCGTTGGTGAAAACGCGCGGGCCGTCGACCTCGACGTCAATGCAGTCAAGGAGAAGAAGCTCACGAACATGAGAGCTTCGACGGCTGATGAAGCGATGCGTCTCGTGCCGCCGAAGGAATTGTCGCTGGAGCAGGCCCTGGAGTTCATCGCCGATGACGAGCTTGTCGAAGTCACGCCGGAAACAATACGCCTGCGAAAGCGCGTGCTCGCCGCCAACCTGCGATGATTAGTCTGCCACGAGTTTATCCGCTCACTGATGTACAACTGTCGGGTTTGTCGCATGCAGAGCAGGTGCGCTTACTCAGTCTTGGCGGCGCTACTCTGATTCAACTGCGCGAGAAGCGATTGTCGCCGCTCGAGTTTTACGAACAGGCGAAAGCGGCAATGGAGACGGCTGCGCGAAGTGGAGTGCAGTTGATCGTCAACGACCGCGTGGATCTGGCGTTGGCCGTTCGAGCGCACGGTGTTCATCTCGGGCAGGACGATATGCCTCCTGAAGCGGCGCGCAGACTGCTCGGACCAAGCGCGATCGTTGGTTATTCGACTCACAACGTCGTGCAAGCCCTGGCCGCGGTAGCACAGCCCATCGACTACATCGCGATCGGTCCCATCTTCGAAACGGCAACCAAGTCTGACACTTCTCCGGTGCTTGGCTTGAAAGGGTTGCGAGCCGTGCGAGATGCGATTGGCGATTTCCCATTGGTTGCAATCGGAGGAATCACCCACGCCAACGCTGGCGAGGTGCTCGAAGCCGGCGCAGATTCCGTTGCCGTCATCAGCGCCCTGTTAACCAACCATCACACCATCTCCGACGCCATGCAGAACCTCCTCAGCTCATTCTGATTTGTGCTGTTTTGTGCCTCTTTGAGGCAAAAATATTTTCTTGCGTTTATCAGTGTTATGCGCGAGAATCATGAACCGGCCAGCTCTTGAGCGGCCACCTGCCAGCGGCAAAGCACCATAAACCACCTGTGCGGAGCTTCACTCTTACATGAGTTTCTTCGATTTACCGCCCATCATCGAGCGAATGTTGCTGGTTTCTGACAAAATCAGCGATCTGAATTTCTCCGTCGGTCAACTCCCACAGGTCGAGATCAACGGCAAGCTCACGCCAGTTCAGCCTCTCGGCATGCAGAAGCTCTCGCCTTACCAAACTGAAATCATCGCCCTTACGTTGATGCACGGTAACCCGGACGCTGCCGAGCGTCTCGCACGCACCGGCACTGCCGACCTGAGCTACTCCCTCCCATCTCGAGCCCGCTTCCGCGTAAATATCTTCCAGCAGCGCGGTGTCTACTCAATCGTGATGAGGGTGATCCCAACCATCATCCCGACAATCAAGTCTCTCGGTTTACCAGCACAGTTGAGCGATGTCGCTGATCTGCGCAACGGTCTCGTACTGGTCACCGGTCCGACCGGCTCGGGCAAGAGCTCGACTCAGGCAGCAATCATCGACACTATCAACGAAAAGAAGTACGACCACGTCGTCACCATCGAAGATCCGATCGAGTATCTCCACAATCACAAACGAGCGACCATCAATCAACGCGAAGTCGGACACGACACGCGCGACTTTCCTTCGGCTCTGCGTGCGGCCTTACGCCAGGCGCCGAAAGTGATTCTCATCGGCGAGATGCGGGATTTCGAAACCACGGAGATCGCGCTCGAAGCAGCCGAGACCGGTCACCTCGTGCTCTCGACTCTTCACACTATCGACGCTTCAAAGACCGTCGACCGAATCATCGGCCTCTATCCCAAGAACGAAGAGCCAGTAATTCGCACGCGCCTCGCACAGACTTTCCGCTACATCGTTTCACAGCGTTTGATTCCGCGCGCCGACGGTAATGGTCGCGTGGCTGCGGTTGAGATTTTGCGATCGAGTCCACGCACTCGCGAGTACATCGAAGCCGGCGAGGAAGACGGTAAGTCACTGCTCGACGCGATGCGCGACGGAAAACTCGACGGCATGCAGGACTTCGACACGGTGATCAAAGGCCTGATCGAATCGGGTGTCGTGTCTCTCGAAGACGGGCTCGCCTTTGCAACCAACCAAAACAATCTACTGCTTTCACTCCAAGGCATGACGGCGGCTGAAGACTTCATCCGTCGCGAAGTCGACCCCATGCCTTCCGACAAGTTTTCCGACTCCGGCTCGATGTTGGGCATGATCGAGTAGCCATTCATGATTCTTATCTGTCAGAAATGTTCCTCCCGTTTGCAGGTTGACGACGACAAGTCGCCGAACCGACCTTTCAACGTTCGATGTCCGAAGTGCAATAGCACTGTCAGCTCTGGGCCAGGCAGTCCGGCAACCGAACAGAGCGCGCTGGCCGTCGGTGGCTCGCCGTCGACCGAACATCCGCGTTTTGAGTCATCGACGGCGCCTGCTTATGAGTCTCCGGCGTCGAACACGGTCGAAGCGGGTCGGACTGATGAGGCGGTGCGCATGCTGGTCGATCTTCTCTCAAAAGGCTCAGGCGCAAAGGTGGAAGACGCGACGGCTCGTCCATCGTGGGACAAACGCAAAGCACTCGTTTGCACGACTGAAAGTTATCGCGACGTCATTGCTCGCAAGCTCACGGAAAGCGGTTATCAGGTTTACATCGCTGAAGAGACGCGGCAGGCGGTCGAAACAATGCGCGCCAGCAAGATGGACATGGTCTTGCTGGAACCGCAGTTTGATCCGGCCGAGCAGGGATCTGTTTTTGTGACGAGAGAGATCAACGTGCTTCGGCCTGTGCAACGCCGGCGGCTCTTCTTCGTTCTTCTCTCGCCTTCGCTACGCACGATGGACGCTCATGCTGCGTTTCTCAACAACGTCAACGTAATCGTAAACATCAACGACATCGACGAGCTGCCAAAAATACTGGAAGTGGCGTTGCGCGATTACAACGAACTCTATCGCGATTTCTACACTGCGTTCGGGCTTACCGTTTTGTAGTAACCACAATAAAGCACATACAGGACAATGTTGTGCCGCTGTGTCTTTTTGTGCCTCTTTGTGGCTACAAGATTCCAGATGGTGCTGACCTCGACTTCCTGCGCCTTTGCGGGCTAATCTACCGCGCGTGGAAGAACCGCGGCATAGACATACTCACGACCGCCGGAACACAGGTGAAAGCTCACGCCGATTGAGTCTTGTCCTCCTGCTGACAGCGTTCTACATGTTCGCTGAAGTAGTGGGCGCGTGGTGGACAGGATCACTCGCCTTGCTCGCCGATGCGGGACACATGTTCACCGATGTGGCCGCTCTCGTTCTGGCGCTGATCGCCGTTTGGTTTGGTTCTCGTCCGGCAACTTCACGCAAGACATTTGGTTATTACCGGCTCGAGATCATCGCAGCACTGGTTAACGGTGTCACGCTGGTCGTGATCTCAATCCTGATTTTTTACGGTGCTTACGAACGCTGGCTCACGCCGCCCGTGATTCGCAGTGGTCCAATGATCGTCGTTGCCGTCGGTGGTCTGGTAGTCAACCTGATCTGTGCGTGGATCCTGCACGCGCGGCATGAGGTTGATCTCAACCTACGCGGAGCGTGGATGCACGTCATGGGCGACGCGCTTGGCTCAGTTGCAGCGATTCTCGCCGGCGTTTGCATGTTGCTCTTCGGCTGGTACGCGGCAGACGCGCTCTTCAGTGTCGTGATTGGTCTGCTCATCATCTGGGGCTCGATGACGTTGATAAAGGAATCGACCAACGTGCTGTTGGAAGGCACGCCGGCGCACATCAATCTCGCCGCCGTGGAAGATGCGATCCTGGCGACGCACGGTGTTGCTGACGTTCACGATCTGCACGTTTGGACGATTACGTCCGGCCGCGAAGCACTGAGCGCGCACGTGATTCATGCGCACAGCATCTCGCAGCCTGACTTGTTGAGGGAGTTGCGCACGAAGCTTCACGATCGTTTTGGCGTGGACCATCTCACAATCCAGATGGAGACGCCTGACTTCGAAGACGAGACTTTTCACTTTTGTCACGCGGGAACGGCGTGTTTTAGATCCGATCGCGGTTAAATGGAAATCAACCTGCTGCTAACTCTGGATCTGCGGGAACAGGCAGCTTTGCAAGCGGCGCTTGTTACTCACGGCGCGCCTGACGCGCTTGTTACACTTGCCCTCACAGGCGCATGCCGCATCGGTTCGCTGGAAGAAGCGCGACAACTGCGCAAGTGGCTCGCAGAGGCGCGCACGGCGGGCGAAAAAGACTTTGCACCACTGCACGTGATCGAGCGCGCGATGATTGACTTCGGCCTGTGATTTAGCCGCAGATGGACGCGGATGAACGCGGATCAGGAAATTGAACTGGCTTACGGAGGCGGATCGGTTAAGTTCGGTGTCGATCTGAGCCGCTTCAGTGTCATTAGTGCGAATGGGGATAGCCAGTCGGCGCTGAGTGACTTCGAGGTGGGTTCGGCTTTGGAGTCGCCCATCGCTTCTCCATCACTCGAGGAGCTTGTTGGCAGTGACGACTCAGTGCTGATCGTCGTGTCTGACGCGACACGTGCGACTGCCAGTGCTCAAATCGTAAACCTGCTTGTGCGGCGTCTCGTTCAAGCCGGTGTCTCACCCGGCAACATCGCGGTAATTTTTGCCACCGGAATTCATCGTCCAGTCAGTGAGCAGGAGAAAGGCGAACTACTGAGTCCGTTCGTCGTGCAGCGGCTGCGCATTCTCGATCACGACGCATACGATTCTACAAAGCTCACGAAGATTGGAAAGACGGAAACCGGCGTCGACGTTGAAGTCAATCGCGCGCTGAAAGAGTTTTCGCGCGTGATTGTGACTGGCGGCGTTACGTTTCATTACTTCGCAGGTTTCACTGGAGGACGAAAGTCGATCTGTCCCGGCCTTGCTTCAGCCAGGACAATCGAGGCCACACACATGTTGGCGCTGGATTTTGAGCACGGGGGTCGCAAGGCAGGTGTCCGCGCTGGAAGTCTCGACGGAAATCCGGTTCATGAAGAATGCGAGCGGATCGCTAAACTGGTCGCTCCGACGTTCAGCATCAACACGATCGTTGACGAACAGAAACGCGCAGTGAAAGTCTTCTGCGGCGATTGGCGACTGGCTCACCGCGCGGCTTGTGACTATTACCTGGACCAATACTCAGTTAAGATTCCCGCAAAGCGCGATATCGTTATCGTCAGTTGTGGGGGCTTTCCTCATGACATAAATCTGATCCAGGCGCACAAGGCGCTCGACATGGCGGCGCTGGCTTGTAATGATGGCGGCACGATTATTCTGTTGGCCGAATGCAGCGATGGGCTGGGACGGCCTGACTTCCTGAAATGGTTTGACGAGAACGACTCGGGCGCGCTTGAAGCGCGTCTGGTGAGTGGTTATGAAGTCAACGGTCAGACGGCCTGGGCATTGTTGACGAAAGCCGAACGCCATCGCGTTTGCCTGGTCTCAGAACTGCCGAGTGAAGACGTGAAACGCATGCGGATGGTTCCGGTGAAAACGCTTTCCGAGGCGCTCGAATACGCAGGCAGTGGAGGCGGATTTATCATGCCCCGAGGTGCGGCGCTGTTGCCGCGAGTTGTGTTAGCCACAAAAGAAGCACAAAAAGGCGGAGACGTGTCATGAAATTTCTTAGAATTGGTTTTCTTGTTCTGATTAGCGCGATCTGGGCGAGTGCACAACAGGCGCCGGGTAGCTTGATCGAGAAGCAAGTTCCGTTGACCGAGAAGGCCGTTGCGTTCGATGCGAACGGAACGCCGGCGCTCGAAGCAACCTTGCGAACCACCTCGCTTACCGGCGCACCGGAGGCGCCAGTAACAAACATCCGCATGGTCCTGCGCAATAGAAGCACCATCGCGTATGCGTTCGTCTCCGGCTCGGTCACGTTTTACGACTCTGCCGGTGTGCGTTGTGGCGAAGGCGTGTTCAAAGCGGATGCTCTCGCGGCAGACGAGTCATTTGAGACTGACACTCCGGGGCTGCGCATTCGTTGTGAGGCGACAAGCTGGCGTATCGTCGCGACGAATCTCTTGCCACGACTGCTGCCAAACCAACCGCTAACAGGTTTGGTTCGCGCTCCTTCTAATTTGGTGCTCAGCATCGATGGCGAGGAGCATCCGATTCAGTTAGACAAGCCGATGGTAATCACATTGGGCGAGAAGCGGCGGACGATCGTCGTAAGAACCGCGCCTTGATGCGCTTGACCATCAAATGGCTCAGTTCTAGCATTGCTTTGGAAAGCAGGGTATTTTTGTATGGCAGACAATGACAAATGCGCACATGAAGTGTGCGAGTGCAGGGTTCAAGGCGATAACAAGTACTGTAGCGAGTATTGCGAGAACGCAGAAGATTCTGGAGTTATGGAAATCGGATGCGGCTGCGCACACGCACCTTGCCGCTAGAGTAACCACAAAAAAGCTTCGCCACAAAGAGGCACAAGAAGCACAAAAAGCTTCTATTTGCTTTTTGTGTTTTTGTGCTTTTTTGTAGCTAAATTCTTTGTATGCTTTCAACGCTCACCGAGTTGCAACGTCTCAAACGCCTCGATCGCACGGGTTGGATTCTGCGTGGTCTGCCGAACGGCACGGAGTCAGTCGCCGCTCATTCGTTTGGCGTGAGCGTTACAGCGATGTTGCTGGCTGATAAACTGATTGCGCATGGCGTAAGTGTGGATGTTGAGAAACTGTTGCGGATGGCTTTGCTGCACGATTGGGCCGAGGTCCGCGTCGGCGATATGCCGCGCACGGCGACGTTGTATTTTGGATCGGAAGCGCGAAAGCAGGCCGAGACCGCGGCGTTTACTGATATTGTTCGTGACATTGACGAGGCGGCAGGTCTTTACGCTGTTTTGTACAACGATTACGAGCGTCGCGAGAGTCTCGAAGCCCGGCTGGTAAAAGCGGCCGACGTGTTGGATCTATTGATCGAAGTTCTCGCACTCGAACGCGCCGGAGCGCGTGGTTTGGATGAGTTCTGGGAAGTTGCGGAAAAGCCCGACTTTAATCTCGAAGGTCCCGCGGAACAGATAGTGCAAGAGCTTCTGGGATCGATCCTGAAAGCGCGCAGTGAACTGCATCAGAATGTTTGATTTGTTACCGGCACCTGTTTTTGCGCTTGCGTGGCGCAACATAATCATTGGCGCACTGATTTTTCTTGGCACTTTTCTCATCAGTCTGGCGATCGTTTCGATAATTCTGGTTAAGCTGCCTGCCGATCACTTCAGCAAGAGTCACAAAACCAAATTGTGGTCCGGACCTAACCCTGCGCTGCACGCGGCGAAGGTCATCGGTAAAAACATTCTCGGAATTTTGCTGGTGGTAGTCGGGATTGTGTTGTCGATCCCGGGCGTTCCGGGTCAGGGCCTGCTCACAATTCTGCTGGGGATCATGTTGCTCGACTTCCCAGGTAAAGATCGTCTGGAACACAAATTGTTAAGCAGACCCGGCGTTGTGAATACGATCAATCGCCTGCGAAAACGATTTGGCAAGCCGCCGCTCGAGCTCAGTATTCTGTGCTTTTTTGTGGCGTTGCATGCTTTTGACGTATGATTGGCGCCCTAAGGTTGATGCTTAATTATCCCAACTCCTACAAGGTCGTGGACTCCCGATTAGTACTGGGAGTAGTCGCTGTTCTGGTGCTGTTCCTGACCTCTGGCTGCGGCTTTTTTGGCGCTAAGAAAAAGATCGCGGTTCCTCAACTTCTGACTCCATTAGCTGAGGCCAACAAGGATCGACTGATTCAGGAGATAAATCGACTCGCAAACGTTAAGTCGATCCACGGTAAGGTCGATATTCAGTTTGAAGACACATCGTTCGCCTCTGCCGGCATCGCCGATCAGTATCGCCTCGTCGATGGTACGATTACGCTGCAACGACCCGGGAAGATATATCTCGTCATTCAATTCACTTTCGTCGACATAGCACAGATGGCGTCAGACGGCGAGCACTTCACCGTTGCGCTGCTGCGAGGCGAGGAGAAATACAAGCGTTTCGTAAAGGGAACAAACAACGCCGTCTATAAGAAGTTCGACGCTGATGGGACCAGCACGGGCGACAAGAACGACAAGGCGAAGACTGAAAAACAGACTGTCAGCGCGCTTTCGAATCTGCGTCCGCAACATCTGACTGACGCCTTCATGATTCGCCCGATCGAGCCGAACAGCTCGATGTTCTACGTGCAAAGCGAGTTTTTTCAGGAAGAGCCCGATAATCGTCGTCAGGCGAAAAAGGGTGTGCGCGTAATGCGTGGCTACTACCTTCTCGAAGAGTTTTCGCAATCCACGGCCGGTGAGGCGAAATTGCTGAGACGTTTCTGGTTCGACCGCGTTGGTGGAATTCGTCTCGCCCGTGTGCAGACCTACGACGAACGAGGGAAGTTGATCACCGACGTCTCTTATTATAACGAGCAGACTCTAGGCAGCGGCGCGACTGCGTTGCTGCCGAGTCGTATCGAGATAACGCGTCCACAAGATCAATACAAGTTGAGCATCACTTATCAGGATTCAGCGTCGGTTGAGTTGAATCGCGAATATGGTCCAAAAGCATTTGTGTTGGAAAACAAGTGGGGCTTACCGGAAGTCGATCTCGACATCCAGAATAAAAAGGTCACTGTAAAGCAATAGTCGATGAGAACGATCTTAAAAGCTGAGGATCTGGTAAAGGTCTATCGCATTGGAAAAGTGGATGTGCACGCATTGCGCGGAGTTTCGCTCGAGGTTGAGGAAGGCGAGTTTTTGGCGATCATGGGTCCGTCAGGTTGTGGCAAGTCGACCATGTTGCACCTGATGGGCGGACTGCTCACCCCGACTTCCGGACGAATCATTATCGACGGCGACGACATTACGGCTGCTTCAGACGCGAAACGCACGGCGGTGCGGCGCAAAAAGATCGGATTTGTTTTTCAAAGATTCAACCTGTTTCCAACTCTCACGGCTGAAGGAAATCTCCGACTGGCGGAGCGAATTCATGGCAATGGCGGCGGCAATCCGCAGCTTCGTCGCGAAGTGCTTCGTCTGCTCGGATTGGAGGACAAACTTCACCACAAACCGCTCGAATTATCCGGTGGCGAGCAACAAAGAGTAGCGCTGGCTCGTGCGGTCGTGACTCGTCCGGCGATTGTGCTTGCTGACGAGCCCACCGGCAATCTCGATTCGGAAAACTCAGCTCTGGTCCTTAACATGTTTCAGGAGTTGAATTACCGGTTCAACCAAACGATCGTCATGATCACTCACAATCCGGAGGCCGCTGCGATGTGCCGACGGATCGTCCAGATGCGCGACGGTCACATCCTGGAGCCACCCAAGACCGCGAGATTGTAACCACAAAAAGCACAAAAATTGAAAAAAGGCTCAAGAGCTAAAACAGGTTTACATACGCTTGTCTGGAAGTTAGAATCTAACCGCCTACCAGCCACGAATCGCGTGGCTGTTCACTTGCAAGCTGGAAGACGTGCGAGGCTTGTTCACCACACTTAAGAAAATCTTCTTCTGGAATTACCCGAGAAACACCTGGCAATGGGATCTTTTATGTGTGGTTATTCTAATCTTCATCTTTTTGACACCAAAAAGCTGGTTTACAAGCGGCGAACGGGTTCAAGGGATGATGCATCAAAGCCCAGTCGTAAAAACAGTAGTATTGAGTCCCGAAGTTGTTGTCGATGAAAGGGATACCCGTCAAATCGAAGAGCGAGTAAAGGCGTTGACGGGCCTTACCAAGGTCGAGGTGCTTGCGGTCCGAAAAGTGCTTGATGCGAATGGGCGGACGCGAAGTTTCGAGGTTGACATACGGTAGTCATCCCCTATAATTGCGAGGTTTTTTGCGAGCCACGCGAAAGGAGAATTGATTTAAGGAGTATTTATGAAGAGATTGATTTCCGCGGGCCTGGCGGTTGCTTTCATATTGTCCGTGCTTATGGTTACCCCGACTGCGACCAACGGTCAGGGAGCGGGCCTGGTGAGTGCTGTTCTTAATCGAATGGAAAAGAACCGGCAGAGTTTGAAGACATTGCGCGCAAACATCAGCGTCGTCAAATACAATTCGCAGCTTGGCGCTGAAGACACATACAACGGCGTTGTGATCTATATGCCTGGCGCGGGTAGACAAGCATCAGTCAGAATCGACTGGTCCAGCCCGCGACGCGAAGTGCTAGCTGTTACAAACAACAAATACACCATCTTCCGGCCGGCTTTGAAGGTTGCTTATACAGGCGACTCGCGCAAGATGGGTAAGGAAAACAGGGCCGGCGGCTTAATGGACATGATGAACATGTCGCGCCAGCAGCTCGAAGCGCGCTTTCAGCCTGTGAAAGACGTGCGCGAAGAGAATTTGTGGGGCGGCGTGGGAACGATTCATCTGACGCTCGTGCCAAAGGGAAATGCCGCATACAAATATGCTGAAGTCTGGATCGATTCAGCCGGTATGCCGGTCCAAGCGAAGATCGTGGAGAAGAACGACGACTCTACGACAATGCGTCTGACGTCTCTGGAAAAGAACCAGAAGATTAGTCAGGGCGATTTTGATGTCAAGCTTGATTCGAGTGTGAAGGTGGTCAAGAGCTAGGCTTCGCGCTTCGCGCTTCGCCACAAAGAGGCACAAAAGACAAAAGAAGCACAAATGAATTGAGTTAACCAGTCTCAATCGTTTGTGCTTTTTTGTGCCTCTTTGTGTCTTCTCTTGTGCCTTCTTGTGATCGCCAGTTGCGTTGGACCGCCCTGGTCGCATATTCTTCGCGTCAATTGTTTGAAGCGTAATGCGGAAGACTAAGTTTCTAAAACTGAAGATGCGTGAGGCTAGCTTTATCACTCGCGCGTTGGTGTCGACTCACCATCCGGTGCTGGCCCATCTCATTCCGATGCGTCGTTGCAATCTCGCCTGTGGCTATTGCAACGAGTACGATCACACGTCGAAACCGATTGATCTCGCGGTCGTCCAGAGTCGTCTCGACAAGCTGGCCGATCTCGGCACCTCGATCGTGACGATCTCCGGTGGCGAGCCGATGATGCATCCTGAGCTGGATCAGATCATTGGGCACATTCGCACGCGCGGGATGATCGCGGGCCTGATTTCGAATGGCTATTACTTCACTCCCGAACGAATCAAACGTCTCAACCGAGCCGGACTCGAGTATCTCCAGATCAGCATCGACAACGTCGAGCCTGATGAGGTTTCGCGCAAGAGTCTTCGTGTTTTAGACAAGAAGCTTCGTTACCTGTCTGAGTTCGCCGATTTTCACGTCAACATCAATTCCGTCATCGGCGGCGGCATCAAGAATCCTGAGGACGCGCTCTCCGTCGCTCGTCGCGCGGTTGAGCTCGGGTTTTCAACCACTGTAGGCGTGATTCACGACGGCGACGGGACACTGAAGCCGCTGTCGGCAAGAGAAAAAGAGATCTTCCAACAGGTGAAGAAGCTCGGTAACAAAGATCACGCGCGGTTGAATTGGTTTCAAGACAGTATTGCCGAAGGCACGCCTTATAACTGGCGCTGTCGCGCTGGCGCCCGTTACCTATACATCTGCGAAGACGGTTTGGTGCATTGGTGTTCACAGCAGCGCGGCTATCCCGGCATTCCGCTGGACCAATACACGATGGAAGATTTCGATCGCGAGTATAAAACCGAGAAATGGTGCGCTCCTACGTGCACATTACAATGCGTGCACCAGGTTGGCATTCTCGACAACTGGCGCGACCCGCAGAAGACACCCGCACAGGTGGCCCAGGAACAGAAGAGTGGTAAAGGCGTCGGTGAAATGATCGGCGCGGATTAACTTCGCGTCGGTCCCAGATTGCCGCCCACCGTAAAGACGGTCACTGAACTCGAAAGACCCAGCCCAGACAACCGTCCAGCCATCACCACAATCGTTTCCCCTTTTTCAACCACATGTTCTTCGAGCAATCGCTGCTCTCCGATCTTGAGCATCTCTTCAGTCGACCCAGCCTTGCTGATAAGCAACGGCTCGACGGCCCAAATCAACGCCAACTCAGAAAGAACCGCCGGCTTGCGCGTCAACGCGACGATGCGCTGATCGTGACGCAATGATGAAAGCCTGCGCGCCATCAAACCCGAATCGGTAAAAACTGCTGTCACGCTCGTTCCGAGCTCTCCGGAGGCAAACACCGCGGCCTCGCACAGTGCGCGGCTGACGCGTCCGGATTGCCTGCCGCTCAAGCGCGCAACCTGGTCAGGCGGCTCTGGTTTGCCCGCCTCCGCCGATTCGATGATGCGCGCCATCATTGCTACAGCAGCGGCAGGATAAGCGCCGGTAGCCGTCTCGTTTGAAAGCATGACGCAATCAGTGCCGTCCCAAACGGCATTCGCAACGTCAGACGCTTCAGCACGTGTGGGCCGCGGATTCGTGACCATCGACTGCAACATCTGCGTCGCGGTAATCACCATCTTTCCGGCCTGAATCGATCTCTCAATGATTCTCTTTTGATAGACTGGAACCAGCTCGACACTTGTCTCGACTCCGAGATCGCCGCGGGCCACCATGACCCCATCAGCCGCCGCGATGATTTCGTCCAGATGATCGATAGCCTCGGCCTTTTCGATCTTGGCGATCAGTGGCGCACGGCCACCCGCTGCGTTAATCAGCTCCTTGGCGTGTTCGCAATCACTCGCGCGCCTGACGAACGAGAGCGCGATGTAGTCGGCATCCTGCTCGACGGCCCACTTCAGATCGACAATATCTTTCTCGGTTAACGAAGCGATCGGCAACGCAACGCCCGGCAGATTGATTCCCTTGCGCTCGCCAAGCAGACCACCATCGATAACTTTGCAGATCACGTCAGTCTCAGTCGCGCTTTCGACGATGAGCGCGATGGCACCGTCGTCGAGCAACATGCGCGTACCCGTTTGAACTACACGCGGCAGATCCTGGAAGTTGGTTGAAACCTGATGCTCGTCGCCGAGGACCGAACGGGTGGTGATCGTGAACACTGCGCCCGGCACGAGCCTGATGGGTTGATCGTCTTTAAGCTCGCCAGTGCGAATCTTGGGACCGGAGAGATCCACTAAAACCGCGATGGGCCGTCCCAATTTCCTTGCGGCGGCACGCGCGCGTTCGATGTCGGCGACTTTCTCTTCGTGAGTGCCGTGCGACATGTTGATGCGCACGCCACTCGCGCCGGCGGCGATCAGTTGTTCGACAATCTCCGGCTCACGCGAAGCCGGACCAAGAGTGATAATAATCTTTGCTCGTCTCAAAGTTTCGACCTGTTTGGATGAAATCAAGGGCTCTGCAATGCGCTTTCGATGGTTTGGTCCAATCGTTCGCCGGCTTCGGCTGAGTAGCCAACAAAGCGTCGCACGAATTGGCCTCGTCGATCAAAAACGAAAGTTTGTGGAATTGCATCGCTGTCGGAAAGCAGCAAGCTTACGAGATCTTCATCGGGCTTCGCGAGTGTGTACTGAATGCCAAACTCCCTCGCGAAGTCCGGAACTTTCTCTGCGTCGCCTGGACCACCGACATTGAGTCCTACAACTCGCAGCCCCTGATCTTCATATTTCTTCTGAAGTCCGATCAGATGAGGAACACTATCGCGACAGGGAGCGCACCACGTTGCGTAAAAATCCAGGACTAAAACCTTGCCTTGATGGTCAGCGAATACCGACCGCTTTCCCTCAGTGGTCTCCCATCCCATATTGGCAATGGAAGTGCCTTTGAATGGCGGCATCGGGTACGTGGTGTTGTTTGGAGGATTGGAAATAACCGGCGTGCTGTTGTTATTTGCTGTGTCGGTACCGTTGCAACCCGCCAAAAAGATCACACTGCAAAGAACAGTTCCCCCGCAAAGGCGCAAAGGCGCAAAGGAAACCCAAAGAAAAACCTTTGCGCCTTTGCGCCTTTGCGGGAGAACTGCTTTGGTTGTGACTTCGTTGCTCAGAGTTTCAGTTCTCTTTGTCGAAATCGTTCTCAAGAGCGGCCCTCTCATTCTGTTCCTGTGGCAGTGGGTCACCCGGGACACGATACTCACCTTCGACCCAGCGACCGAGATCGACAAGCTGGCAACGCTCAGAACAGAAGGGACGAAAAGAGTTGTCTTTCCACTCGACTGGCTTACCGCAGGTTGGACATTTCATGAATCTTGAAGCCGCGCGACGGCCCGCGCCCTCACGTAAGAGACGCAGGTCGTTTGATCAGTATTCGTCGGTTGACGAATGCGATCGTACCTTCGCGACGCATGGCGTTCAAGCGCACGGTAACACTTTCGCGAGTGGAGCCCACAATCGAGGCGATTTCGCGATGAGGCAGGGGAATATCGATTAGCACGCCCTCGGGTTCGGTGACTCCGTAACGCAAGGAAAAATCAGCAAGTAGGCTATCCAGACGTGCGGGAATAGCATTCAGGGCAAAATCCGCAAGCCGGCGCTCGGCGTGATCGAGTCGTTGACCGATCAGTCGGAAAGTGTAATCATGAAGGCGGTCATCCTCAGCCATCCCCCGTTTGAAATCCCCGACCTGAATTCGCAGGAGCCGCGAGTTTTCGTAGGCAATTGCAGAATTTGCCCGTTGCCCCGCAGCAGAGTAGAGAGCTGACTCCCCAAACAAGGATCCCTCAGGAAGGATATCGATCACGGCTTCGCGACCCGTGTCAGGCTCGATGCGACAGAGTTTTATTCGGCCATGAACGATCGCATACAAGCAATCGGCAGGTTCGCCGGCGCGGTAAGCAAAACGGCGGCGACGGAAGTCCAGGACTACCGAGTTGCGAGCCATGTCGTCAATGAGGGAATCGTCGAGTGTTGAGCCAAATTCCAGGCGGCGAATTATCTGAGCGCGATCTGCGGCGGTTAAGTCTCGCGCGCGCTTTTGTTCCTGAAGGGGGTTCATCTCCATGTCCTTTTGGGCATCGAGTTCAAAGTTGCCGGCTTGGTCGTTTGTGGCGGCGTAGTGCTCTTCTCAAAGTGGTTCAGAGCGGGTTCGTTCACGAAAATTGTAAGGAAACCCGCGCGATATCTCCCAAAGGCTTGTTGCTTTCTCGATTGAATCTATTTGACGCGATGCTAGGGCGAGTGCCGGCACGTATTACTAATTGGCGAACTGTAGCATGAAGCTCATAAGGGCGCAAGAACAATAACGGTCCAAGATACTCGTTTTATGGAGTCAAAATCCAATATTCTCGTCGTCGACGATAATCCCGACAAACTGGCCCTCATCGAGGCCGCACTGGGTCTGGCTGGCTACAACGTAACCACCGCCACAGACGGTGAGGAAGCGCTTGCCGTCATCGAATCCTTTCAATTTGACCTTGTGATCACCGACGTGATGATGCCTCGGATGAATGGTTACGAGTTGGCCCAACGAATCAGGGCCAATCCAAAGACGAAGTTCATTCCGGTAATCATGCAAACTGCCGTGGGCCGGAGAGCCGAAGACCTCCGGCGAGCATCGGAAGTCGGAGCACTGGGCTACATTACCGATCCCACTGACTTGGAACTGCTGCTCGCGCGGACCAGAACGCTGCTCGAGTTCAAAGCTTATCTCGACGTTTGTGAAGAGGCTGCTTTCACGGACCACCTGACCGGTTTGGCAAACCGCCGGAGATTTGAACGCCAGTTGGAACGTGAGGTTAGTCGCGTGTTGCGGTATGAGCGTCCGTTCAGTCTGTTGATGATCGACATCGACAGTTTCAAAAACCTCAACGACAACTACGGTCACGATTCAGGCGACGAGGCTATCCGCCGAATCGGTAAGGTCCTTTGCGAAGGCACGCGCGGTATCGATCTAGCCGCGCGTATTGGAGGCGAGGAGTTTGCCGTGCTGCTGGTGGAAACGAGCAAAGAGGGCGCTGTCGAAGTTGCTGAACGACTCCGCCTCGCCATCAAGGCGCTCGAGATTCCGGGGGCAGGCCACATCACGGCGAGTTTTGGAGTTGCAGAATGTCCGAGCGACGCGCAAACTGCTAGCGATATCCTGAAAGCGGCGGATGTCGCTTTGTACGAAGCCAAAAGAAGCGGCCGCGACCGGGTTGTCGCTACCGGTTTGATGAAATCGAACTCAATGGCCGCGAGCGACGTACAAAACGACGGAAATGTGGGCGTAGCATCGCGAGGCTAAGCAAATGGCTGACTACAGAGAAAAGCTTGAGGAATGGCAACAGACTGCACGACGCAAGGCTCGTGAGCTCGACGAGCGATTTGCGATCTCCGATCGTGTGGCTGAAGGCGCCGAACGCCTGCGCGCGGAGGCTGAACGGCTGACTGACGATGAGGAGGTCAGCGAAGCTGCACGACGAGCCGCGAACGAAACCGTCAAGCACGTGAGGAAAGCCGGCAAAACCGTGCGCGACGTCGCCGGCGACAGGGGCAAGAAAGTGTTTGACGACGCGAAGAATTATTACGATCGCGCGTCGCAGATTTACGACACTGGAGCCAGATTTACGCGCGCTTCGACTGCTGCGACTGCCGGAGCGCTAAAGGCGCGCGATTGGATCAAAGAGAATCCAGGCAAGGCGGCTGTTGTTTCTGTCTCGCTCGTGTTGGGCATTAGGGCTGGCGCTGCGTTTCCGGGTTTGGATGCGGTGTTGTTGGGTGCGCATCCGCACTGGTTGACGCACTCGGCGCTTCCGGTTTACGGGCTGCACAAGGCGAGTGAAAAGTTTGATAACTATTTGAAGAAACAGGAAGAGTTGATCGGACGTGGCGAGCTTGATGAAGCGGAACAGCAGCGAGTCGAGTTTGAGCGTAAGATCGTGAAGTATGTGGGCGCGCCGTTGCTTGGTGCGTTCAGTTGTGCCGCAGGCGCGGCGATGTGGGCGCAGATCTTTCAGCCTGGAGCAATTACAGGGGCGCCGATCAGTTGGTTGTTAGGTGGTAATCCGTTTTTGGATGGCGTGTGGCTGTTTGGGAATGGCGTGATCTGTTTCCATCAGGGTTACAAGTTCTTCATGATCGCGTTGGCAAACCAGGAGGAGGTCGCGCGCGTCGTGAGGGAGATTAAGGGTTTACTTCCCGCAGCGGCCATTTGACAGGAGTTTTTAGCCACGGATTTACGCGGATGAACGCGGATCTGATCCGCGTTCATCCGCGTAAATCCGTGGCTAAAAACTCCTAAGTAATAGTGATCGGGAACGGCCAGAAGCAAAGCACGAACACGATCAACGTCACGATCGCAATCACGACTCGCTTTGTTCCCAGCGGCTCCATCACCGCCGGCTGCGGATGTCGCACCTGCATCATGATCCCCAGCAACACGGCGTAAAGAAATCCACTCGGACTGCCGTGCCACCAAAATCCCAGTACTGCCAGCACTGACACGCTTATAAAAGCCAGATGACCAATGATTCGGTGCGCGCGTGCGCCAAACAGCGCAAACGTGCCGTGACCGCCGTCGAGCTGGCCCACCGGCATCAGATTCAGACTCGTCACAAGCAAACCGAGCCACGCGGCCATGTAATACGGATTTGTCGGCGAGTTCGGATCGAGCGTTACTCCCAGCAGCTTTGCTATGAGACGAAACAGTAATGGATCGTTGAAGTAGATCCAGTGCTCCTGCGGCGACAACGGCGCGCCGACAGTCAGGATGCCGACAACCGACAAGGGAAGTGCAACGACGAAACCGGCCAATGGCCCAGCAAGACCGATATCGAACAACGCGCGCCGCGTTTGAATTGGCGAGCGAATCTTGATGAACGCGCCAAACGTTCCAGCGAGAAACATCGGCGGCGCGGGAATGAAATACGGCAGCGTCGCGTTGACTTTGTAATAGCGGCACGCGAGGTAATGGCCCATTTCATGTGAAAACAGAATCGCGAGCAATGAAGCGGAGAATGTCACGCCATCCGCGAGCAAACGGGGATGCGCCACTGCATACCGCAACAGTTCCACGAGCGAATAGAAGTAGGCAAGCGGGATGTAAAGAACGTAGTCAAGCAGGTTTGACAGCGGCGGCGCAGGGGGCTCGATGTCCGGCGCCGCGAGCATGATGCCGGCCAGTATCGTGGTCACGATCGTGAGGAGCAAGAGCCCGCCATGCACTCTCCACTCGCGTGCGGAAATTCTTTGCCGCTCAAAGAAATCAAAGCCCGCCGGTACAGTTCTAATCGATTCCGCCATTTTTTGTGCTTTTATGTGCTTCTTTGTGGTTAAAAAAGGCGGCCACAGAGGACCGCCCCTACAACTATTCTTGTCAGACTACCCTAAAACTCGTCGTCCTCGTCGTCGTTTGAATCATCAACCTCGGATTCGCCATCGTCGTGTGCCTGCAATTCTTTACCGGGTTTGAAGCGAATCGTTTTACCCGACGGAATCGCGACCTCCTCGCCGGTACGAGGATTCCGTCCCACGCCGCGTTTCCGCGGCTTAACGACAAATACGCCAAAACCGCGTAGTTCGATGCGCTCGCCCCTCGTCAACGCTTCCTTCATCGACTGAAAAAGCGCTTCGACCGCTTGTTCCGCCTTCATCTTCGGCACACCGGTCTTATCGGCAACTCGGTTGATGATATCTAGCTTGATCACGTTTAGGGGCCTCTTTTCTGGTCCGCTTGGGCCTCGGCTGCAAGTGCAGGGGAGGATGATAGAGAGCGTCGATGAAGGCTGTCAAGGAATTGCCATAAGCAGCTATCCACAGATTACACAGATTATTTTCTTCATAGTTTGACAAGCGTGTGAGTGAAAGATAACCTCAAAACCGATTATGTTTGGGATTCGAAAACGCCGTCCACCGCCGTTTGGTGGCATTCATGTCGACGACGACAAAGACATCCAGGAACACAAGCCGGAAGACGCTTCGCGGAACGATCTGTGGTCGGAAGCACGCCTGCTGCTTCGCGATCTGATCTTCGCGTTGATGATTGCGGCGCTGGTTGTCGTTTTCATCGTGCAGCCGGTGAAAGTTGAAGGAACGTCGATGCTGCCTCGCCTGCACGATGGCGAACGCATCTTCGTCAACAAGTTGATCTACTACGACGAGTATCGCTGGGCACCGAAACTCGACCGCGGCGACATCGTCGTCTTCTGGTTTCCTGACGATCCATCGAAGAGCTACATCAAGCGCGTAATTGGACTGCCTGGCGATACTGTCGAGGTGCACGAGGGCGTTGTACGAGTCAACGGTCGCGACCTCGAAGAGAAGTACCTCGATCCGCGGCTCAATCTGTCGCATCGAAGCCAGGCGGCGATTTATGTCAGGCCCAACTATTACTTCGTGATGGGCGACAATCGCGATAATTCGAGTGATTCAAGAATCTGGGGACTGGTGCCCAAAAAATACATCTACGGCAAGGCGCTATTTCGCTACTGGCCCCTGAACGCCGCCAGCGTAATTCACCACGAGGACATCACGATTTCAGGCCCGCCGTTGCCGACCTACACGCCGTCGTTTCAAGACACGCCGATGAATGAACCAGCGCCACAGCCTTGAGTGTCAAATTCCCATGATTGATTGGCTGCGTTTCCTGCTCATGATTTTCTACAACCCGCTGCGGGGAATGCGAGGAATGCGTGATCGGGGTTCGCTGGCGCCGGTTGCGTTAATCGCCTTTATCAGTCAATTCGCTTTCGGGCTGGTGGCGAAGAGGTTCGCCGGCGTGCCTGATGTCGGAGTGTTCTCCGAGCTTTTTAGCGCCGCAAGAGTTTTGGCGTTGATCGCGATTGTGCTGGTTCCGATTCTTACGCTCGTTGCCAACATGTTCGACAGGCGCGGTAGTTTTCGCGTGGTGATTACGCAGGAGTATGCGCCACTCGCTGCGTCGCTGTTTTATGTTCTGACTGCTGCCAACGTTTTCGGCATATTGATCGCGACACTGCTGCATTACACAGGACTCCAGGCGCAGCACGTGGCGACGATGATTCAACACGCAGATCAAACTCGCGCGATGCTGCCTGATGAATTGGGTCAGCAGCTTATCGATCCGGCGACACTTTCTTACAGTCTTTTCGTCACCTTCGAACGTGGCTTGTTCTGCATCGGCACGATCTTTGGCGTGAAAGACGCTTTTAGAATGTCGGCAGTGCGAGCGTTTGCTGTCACTATTCTGGCATTGATAGGGTCGTTCTTTGTTGCGCCTATCGCGCACGCACTGTTATCGAGCGCGTTGGGTTCGCCGTTTCTGCTGATTTTGTTGTTTATGCTGTTGCGCGGTTACTTCAGCGACATCATGGGCAGCCATCGTGCGAAGGCCGCTTTCAAGCAGAACCTTGAATCTGCCACGTTGAATCCGGCCGATGCTTCGGCACATTACAATCTCGGCCTGATTCATCAGAGCCGTGGTGAGTTGGACCAGGCGCGCGAACGATTTGAACGTGCGCTTCAAATCGATCCCGAGGAGATTGACGCAAGTTATCAACTCGGACGCATCGCGCGACAGCAGAAACGATATGCGGACGCGATCAAGAACTTCGAACAGGTCGTCGCAAGAAATCCGGCGCATTCGCAACACGAAGTTTGGCGTGAGGTGGCGGCGACTTACATCGCCGCCGGGCAGTTTGAAGATGCACGTACCGCGCTCGATCAGTTTCTCGAGCAGAGGCCGTCGGATCCGGAAGGGCTGTATCTGATGGGCCGAGCGCATGCGGGTCTGGGCCACAAGCGTGAAGCTGATAGCTTGATGCAGGCGTGCATCGAGGCAGTGAAGACGGCGCCTGCGTATAAATATCGCGCCAGCAAGCGTTGGCTGAATGAGGCGCAGCAGTTTATAAAGAGCAGCCAATAGTTTTGCGCCTCCTTGGAGTGCGGTGCCTTGGCGCCGCTTTGTTAGCGCGCGGAGCGCGCAAGTTTACGTTAAAGCGGCGGCAAGCCGCCGCACTCCAAGGAGGCGCCCAACACTAAAGATGCCCAAGAGAATCCCAGCGCTTTTAGCTCTCGAAGATGGTCGCACGTTTCGTGGTCGCGCGTGGGCGGCCGACGGTGAAGTCTGCGGCGAGATGGTTTTCAACACTTCGATGACCGGTTACCAGGAAGTGCTGACCGATCCCTCCTACGCTGGACAGATCGTCTGCATGACCTATCCGCTCATCGGCAACTACGGCGTCAACGAATCCGATTCCGAATCTGCGCGCCCGTGGGTGGAAGGATTTGTCGTTCGTGAAGCGAGCCGCATCGCTTCCAACTGGCGCGCCGAAGAGAGTCTCGAGTCGTACTTGAAACGTTGGAACATCGTCGCCATCGAAGGCATCGACACTCGCGCACTAGTGCGCCACATCCGCGATAAAGGTGCGATGCGCGCGTGTCTCTCAACCATCGATCTCGACGAAAAGAGCCTGGTCGAGAAGGCGCGGCAATCACCGCCGATGGAGAATCGCGAACTCGCCAGCGCTGTTACCACCGATGAGCCTTACGACTTTCCCGCCGAAGGCGACGAGCGTTTTCACATCGTCTGTTACGACTTCGGCGTGAAGAAAAACTCTCTGCGCGAATTAGCGCGACTCGGCGTACGCACAACGGTCGTGCCGTCTTCGACTTCAGCAGCAGGTGCGCTGGCGTTCAATCCCGACGGCATTTTCCTCTCGAACGGACCGGGCGATCCGGCGTCGATGAACAAGGAAGTCGCGGAGATTCGTGAGTTGTTGAAAACGAAGGTTCCGATGTTTGGGATCTGTTTCGGACACCAGTTACTCGGTCGTGCGTTTGGCGCAAAGACGTTCAAGCTGGTGTTTGGACATCGTGGCGGGAATCAGCCGGTGAAGGAGTTGTCGAATAGAAACGTCGAGATTACTTCACATAATCATGGTTTTGCAGTCAGTGCTGAAAGTTTGCCGCCGGAAGTGGAGATTACGCATATCAATCTCAACGATCAGTGTGTTGAAGGTATGCGTCATCGGTCTCTTCCTGTGATCTCCGTGCAGTATCATCCTGAAGCTGCTCCTGGACCACATGACGCTGAGCATCACTTTCTGCGGTTTGTGGAGCTGATGGAAGGTCAGCGGGCCCAGCCGTGAGTTCCGGCGTCGTCGTCGTTGGTTCGAGGAGATCGGCGATACTCTCGCTGCCGCGATGCTCGAGCCAGTGACGATAACTGACCGTGAAGATCGCAACCACTGGAATTGCAAGAAAGATGCCCGCGACGCCGGCCAGTTTCTCACCGGCCAGAATCGCAAAGATCACCGCGAGCGGATGCAGATGAATGCCCTGGCCGATTAGCCGTGGATAGATCACGTAATCCTGCACAACCCGCAACACGCCAAGGAACAACAGCACGAGAAAAGCATTGAACACGCCTGCGTGCAGCACGGCCAGTATCGCAGCCATTATTGCGATCGCGACTGGTCCAACGAGCGGTACGAACTCAAAGAAGCCGGCTATCACACCCATGACCAATCCGCCCGGCAGACCCAGCAACGTGAAACCGATCGAGCAGACTATGCCGATGAAGAGACACGCAGTCAGTTGAGCGCGAATATAAGCGGCGAGTGTGCTGTTGATGTCCTGAAAAAACTCGTCACCACGCCAGCGCCAACGGCCGCGCGGCAGCATAAGCAAAGCGGAGCGTCGAAAACTCTCAGCGTCTTTCAGTAAAAAGAAACCAAGGATCGGAATCAGAATCAGCCAGGGAATGTAAACGACATAGCCAAGCGCCGCAGTCGCCAATTCGGTTACAGTCGCGCTGACTTTCTCCACCACCTTCGGCACTGCGTTGTTCACTGCATCGAGAACCGGGCCAGGCATGCGGCGCGAACGCGAGTATTCGATGATTTGTTGTGTCTTATCGCCGAGTGATTTCCAGTAGAGTTTCGCCTGGTTGGCAAATTCCGGAAACTGGTTTCCGAGACTCGGCAGGAGGACAAAAATCGCAAACACGATCACCGCGAGGATGATCAAGTAAGAAAGCACGATGGCAAGAACCTTGGGAATGGCGATCGTGCGCTTGCCGATAGTTCTCGGGCGGCGCAGGAACTCCACGAGCGGCGAAACCAGATAGGCGAAAAAGATCGAGAGAACCAGGAGCAGGATGATTCCGGTGATCTTGGAGAGAATCCAGAGAACGCCGGCGACAACGAGGAGGACAAAGATCACACGGAGGACCACGCGTGTCGGAGGTCCTGCCACTTCCGCCGCGACCCTGGCCGCAGTAACCGCACTCTCTCGTTGTTGTTTACTCACCGTGACTTTCTAGTTTAGCCACAAAGAGGCACAAAAGGCACATAAGAAATCAAGAAAATCATTTTGTGCCTTCTGTGCCTTTTTGTGGCTATATTCGTGCGTGCAGCCGTCCGATGAAGTCGCCGACAGCTTTTTGATCCTGATTACTCAACCCTCGAAACTCAACGCCAAACGTATCCGGACTCGCGTGATGGACCACCTCACCATTTAACGACAGCGCATCTTCACCGTCGAGGAGCAACATTCCGAGTCGATCTCCAACTCTCACTTTGGGGCCTGAGGGAAGATTTGTCACACGCACACCGCCCAGGCTGATGTCTTTCGGCTCGCCAATCCCGAGCGACTCCTTCAGACTCTCATCTTCAATCGCAAGCGCTATCCGCGAAGTGACGTAGTAACGCGGAAAACGTCTGCGGTCGTGCGCGGGCAACTGATCGGAGTTTGTCATCATGGACTATCCTCAATGAGTAACGTCGTCGTCTTCGCTTTCCGCTTCACCTTCTTCTTCGCTTTCGACCGGTGGTGGCGGTGTGACGCGAGGAGCAGCGGGTTCCCAAATAAGACCTCGCCATTCATCAGTTTCACCGAGCAGTTGGAGCGCTGCGAGCGGGTGGCCGGGATGACGTTCGATGCGCAGCACTTCCGCTATTACCTGAAGCTTTTCACCCGACTCGCCGAGCACCTCGAGACGTACGCGACTGCCGACGTCGGGCAATTGTCTTGGCAAGTGAACAAGCGTTCCTTCAGGGCCGACATTTTCCGTTGTGCCTTCGGCCACGACGTGTTTGCCGCCTGGGTCATCCCACTCGGCTTTTACCTCGAGACTGGCGAGGTAGCGCGGGCCTGAACGATTGTCTGATTCGATTTGCCGGGGCATGTCTGGGCGCTCCTTTCTTGCGGGCAAACAGGTCTTATAAGACCTATTCTTCCTCCGCCCTCAACTTCTCCAATACGGAAAAATCCTCCAGCGTCGTCACGTCTCCCGCTACTGAGCCGCTCGTCGCAATCTCACGCAAAAGCCGACGCATAATCTTGCCTGACCTCGTCTTGGGCAATGCGTCGGTAAATTTGATGTCGTCGGGACGCGCAAGTGCGCCAATCTCCTTGACCACGTGCGCTCGAAGCTCCTGATTCAAAGCCTCGGAAGGATTGTGTGTTCCCTCAAGAGTTACGAAAGCCACAATGGACGATCCTTTCAACTCATCAGGGCGCGCCACTACTGCCGCCTCCGCCACCGCGCTGTGTGAAACCAGTGCACTCTCAATCTCCGCCGTCCCAAGCCGGTGGCCGCTTACATTGATTACATCGTCGATGCGGCCCATTATCCAGAAATACCCGTCCGGGTCACGCCTTGCGCCGTCGCCGGCAAAGTAAATTCCTTCAATTTGCGACCAATATTGCTGCCGGTAGCGCTCGTCGTCGCCCCAAATGGTGCGCAACATCGACGGCCAGGGCCGTTTAATCACGAGATAGCCACCCTCATTGGAGCCGACCGGCTTGCCGTCGCGGGTCATCACGTCAGCGTCAATTCCAGGAAATGGCTTCGTCGCCGAGCCGGGCTTGGTCGGGGTCGCGCCTGGAATCGGCGTGATCATGATCGCACCGGTCTCCGTCTGCCACCACGTATCCACGATCGGGCACCGCTTCTTGCCGATTATCTCGCGATACCACATCCACGCCTCGGGATTTATCGGTTCGCCGACGGTGCCGAGCAACCGCAGGCTCGAGAGGTCGTGCTTCAACGGCCAGTGCTCGCCCCACTTGATAAAGGCGCGAATTGCAGTCGGAGCAGTGTAGAAGATGTTTACTCGATGACGTTCGATGATGCTCCAGAAGCGATCCGGCTCGGGAAAGTTTGGTGCTCCTTCATACATCAGAGCCGTTGCGCCGTTCGACAATGGACCATACACGACGTAACTGTGGCCCGTCACCCAACCAATGTCCGCAGTGCACCAGTAAATATCTTCGTCTTTGAGATCGAAAACCCACTTCGTCGTCAGGTGCGCTTGCAGCAGATAACCGGCGGTCGTGTGCAAAATACCTTTCGGCTTACCGGTGGTGCCCGAGGTGTAAAGAATGTAGAGCGGATGCTCGCTGTCCAACTCCTCGGCGCCGCAGTTGGCATCAACGGTTTCCATCAGCTCGTGCCACCAAAAGTCGCGACCTGGCTCCATGTGTTGCGGAGTTCCCGTGCGTCGGACGACGATGCAGGCATTGACTGACGGAGTCGACTTGAGTGCTTCGTCAACTGCCGTTTTGAGCTTCACTTCATTGCCGCGGCGCCAACCGCCATCGGCCGTCACCACCAATTTGCAATTCGCATCGTTAATCCGATCGATCAGTGCCGAACTGGAAAAGCCTCCGAAGACGACTGAATGCGTAGCGCCGATACGCGCGCACGCGAGCATCGCAATCGCCAACTCGGGAATCAGCGGCATGTAAAGCGCGACCCGATCGCCGCGCTTGATGTTTGCGTGCTTTAGCACGTTGGCAAACTTGCAGACTTCCGTGTGCAGTTGTTGATAAGTGAAAGTGCGTGTTTCGCCGGGTTCACCTTCCCAGATCAGCGCAGCCTTGTTACGTCGCCACGTCGCCAGGTGACGGTCCAAACAGTTGTACGAGATATTGATTTTGCCACCACCAAACCACTCCGCGTGCGGCGGGTCCCACTTCAGTACCGTGTCCCACTTCTTGAACCAGTGCAGCTCTTCTGCCATGCGTCCCCAGAAAGACTCGGGATTTGTATCGGCCTCGGCGCGGAGTTGTTCGAGCTCCGCAAGAGACTTGATGTGCGCGCGTTGCGAAAACGACTCCGGCGGTGGAAAGACGCGCTCTTCCTGAAGCACTGACTCGATGTTAGTGATGACGCTGGACATGCGTGCCTGTGTACCACAGAATTGAGCCACAAAGAAGCACAAAAAGAACAAAAATGCGTTAAGCTACTGCTCCGAGCTCTCCTCAATCGTTCGTGCTTTTTGTGCTTCTTTGTGGCTATGAATGTCTACGTTGGAACCAGTGGCTACAGTTACAAGGAGTGGAAGGGAAGCTTTTATCCCGAAAAGATCGCGGCCAAGGACATGCTGCCGTACTACGCCTCGCGCTTGCAGGCCGTCGAACTTAACAACACGTTCTATCGGATGCCGCAACCCAGTATGGTGGAGAGTTGGAAGTCGCAGGTGCCTGACAATTTCCGTTTCTCGGTGAAAGCCTCACAACGAATCACGCATTTCAAACGCCTGAAAGACGCCGCTGCCGAAACGCAGTTTATGCTGGCGACAGTTTCGGCACTCGAGGATCGTTTGGGTGTGGTGTTGTTTCAACTGCCGCCGAATATGAAGAAAGATCTGGAACGATTGGAGACGTTTCTCAAAGATTTGCCGGCGGAGACGCCCGCTGCTTTTGAGTTTCGGCATCCGACCTGGTTTGACGACGACGTGTTAGCGTTACTTCGCAGTCAGAACCGCGCGCTTTGCGTTTCTGATACTGACGACATGCCAGCCAGTCACATCGACAAAACCGCGGACTGGGGATACCTGCGTTTGCGGCGTGTTCAGTATTCGGAAGCGGATCTCGTGGAGTGGGTCAATCGGATCAGGGCACAGCAGTGGAACTCAACTTATGTATTCTTCAAGCACGAAGATGAAGGTACGGGCCCAAAGTTAGCCGCGCAGTTCACCGCCCTGCTCTAATCCGCGTTTATCCGTGTAATCCGCGGCTAAAAATTTCCTTTGCACTCTGGATGCCCACAATCGCAATCGAGCTCGATCGTGCTGCCCGCGCCTTCGCACGATGCGCTGCAATACTTGCCGCCCGGTTGCGGTGGGCAGGTACAAGACGGATTTTTACACTGCTTCTCTTTTTCGTCTGCCATCAGATCCTCCCGAAAAATTGCGATATTTTGTATGGCGCCTAGAGTAGCACACTAAACCACTTCTCTCGCAATCTCCGCAGCAACACGCGCGTTGTTCTCGAGTAAAGCAATGTTCGCTTGCAACGTCGCGCCACCACTGCGTTCGGCCATTTGACTCAACAAAAACGGCGTCAGTGCAGGTCCAGTGATCCCTTTCCATTCCGCATCTTCCAAAGCCGTCGTCAACACGACCTGTAATTCTTCCGCCGGAACTTCAAACCTTGCCGGCACCGGCACGACGACCAGCAACGCCGACTCGATCCCCAGCGCTCGTTGAGTGCGAAAGATGTTCGCCACGTCAGCAGGTGATTCAACGCGCGCATCGATTGGCAGACCACTGGCGCGCGAGTAAAAAGCCGGCAGCTCATCACACTGATAACCGACGACTGTCACTGCGTGTGTTTCCAACCACTCGCGAGTGGCGGGCAAGTCGAGAACGATCTTTGCGCCCGAGCAAACGACAATGATCGGAGTGCGCGCGAGTTCCGGTAGATCCGCGGAAATATCGGGCAATGGACCACGATGGACTCCGCCTATTCCGCCGGTCGCAAACACTTTGATTCCCGCACGATGGGCGATCCAGATGGTTGAGGCGACGGTCGTCGCACCGTTCCACCCTTGTGCGACGGCGAGTGAAATTTCACGAGTGCTGATCTTGCGGATATTGTCCTGTTGGGCCAGCAACGCGATCTGATCGTCGTTGAGGCCAACAGTCAATCGTCCATCGATCACGCCGATTGTTGCCGGGGCAGCGCCGCCTTCGCGAACCAACTCCTGCAAACGATGCGCGGTTTGCAGGTTTTGCGGGCGCGGTAAACCGTGCGCGATCACAGTTGATTCGAGGGCCACGACCGGACGGTTATCGCGCAGCGCGCTGGCCACATCCGGCGCGACGTTAAGAAGTTCGTGCATTGGCAGTGGCCGATCTCGTCAAGGTAAACACAGTGCCTCCGGCTTCGCGTGGTTGCCATGAAATGCGCGCGTCGATCAAACCGGCACGCGCGCGCATGTTTGCAATTCCGCGTCCTTCCGAATTTGTATGCTGTGATGTGAACGGCCGTCCGTTGTCTTCAATCCGCAACGAGAAATCACCGTCCTTTGAGCTCGTGACAAACATCTTCACTTCAGTTGCCGCCGCGTGGCGCCAGATGTTGTTCACGGCTTCCTGCACGATGCGATAAATCTGCATCTGAACGCTCGGCGCCAATTCACTTCGCTCTTCAATCGCGTCGTCACAGTGAAACTCGTATTTGAATCGTTTCTCGGGGGGCGCATCCTGCACGGCGTGTGACAGCGCAAACTCGAGCGCCGCAGCAAAGCCCACGTTTTGCAAAACTGACGGGCTGAGATCCTCGCAGATGCGCCTGACTTCATGCGAGATAACCTCGATCTCTTTGCGCAGTGCAACAGTCGGATTTGAGTCGCCGTTAGCTTTGATCTGATCGGTCAGCAAAGCGAGATGGCGAAGATCGGCAAGCGTTTGATCGTGCAGATCGCGAGCGATTCTGCCGCGCTCACGTTCAGCTTCGTTGGCGAGATTGAGTCGCGCGTCGGCGAGCTCGCGATTCGCGTCGACCAGCGCCGCGCTCGTGGCCACGATTCTTCTTCGTTCGAGGATGGCCCACAGCAACGCGAGCAATGCCAGCGCGAGCAAGATGGCGAGCGCGGTCGAGGTCCACGGAAAAGGCGCCTTCGCAACTGTGAATGAAAAATTCAGCGGCGCCGAAGCCGTTAGATCCTTCGTGAACGCGCGCACTGTGACTGTGTACGTGCCGGGTTTCAAACCCTCCATCGTGAACTGCGACTCTCGCGACAGCTTTTGCTTGATTGTCTGTCCTTTGCTGTCGACGAGCATAAACGCGTATTGAAACTGCTCCGGAAACGTGCGGCTGCTGATCGCGGTGACGTCAATCAACAAACTGTTCTGTGGGTATTCGAGATTCAATCCCGCCTGTAACTCGGCCGGCGCGTGAACGCGTTTACTGAGTATGCGCGTCACCGACAATGAAGGTTCGAGCCGCCCGGGCTCGTAACGCGCCACACCGCGATTCGTTCCGATCAGTAAAACTTCACTTCCCTGAGCTGTGCGCTGGGGCAACACGGCAAAGACGTTCTGCGACGGCAAACCTTGTTCGGAGTCGAGTTCGGAAATGACTGGCCCAACGACAGGATCGATCAGTATGCGCAGCAGCCCGTTCCCTCGTGTGCCGCACAATAGTTCGTTCCTTTTCCATGATTGGGATGGCAAAAGAAAACGGACGTCGACGTTTGGCACGATGAGATTGCATCCGGCGCCCGCACTACAGAGAAGAATTCCCGCAGATGTGCCAAACCACAGCGAGCCGTCAGGTGTCTTGATCATCGATCTAACAGCCTGGCCTTTCAGCATGGCAAGTGCCGTTTCTTCGTTGATTGTTTTGCCGTCTGACGAAAACACGCCGTCTTTTGCTGTTCCGATCAGGAGCCGCTCCTCGCCGTCCGCGAGAAGACTGATAACTTCGCGCGCACTCGCCGGCGTGTTGGACCAACTGAGACTCGTACGCCCGCCATCAATGCGATCGACAGTGCGACCGAAGATTGCGAAATAAGTTGCGCCGCGAAACTGCGCGATGGCGCGGACGCTTCCGACAGTGTCAGCGCCACCGGAACCGGTTTCGATTCGCGTGAAGACTTGTTCTTCCAGCCGGTCGGATCCTCTAGAAGCCGAATAAAGACCACTCGCCGCTGCCACCAGCAAGCGTTGTGACTTGTCTTCCGCTATTGCGTAGATCACGTTGCGTCCGAGCGCGGCGACAGGATTCCACGTCGCCGTTTCTTCGTCGTAGACAAAGAGTCCGCGATTCGTGCCTGCCAGAGTCTTACCGCCACTCGTCTGATAGAGCGAGCGAATGAAATTGGTGTCACTGTTATCGCCGACTGACTCGACGCGCGGTGCGTGTGGATCGAAGCGACATACTCCGCGGTCAGTGCCAAACCAGATCACGCCCTCGCGATCGGCGAAGATCGCGTAGACGTGATCGGAACGCAGACCACCGGCAGTTCCATCAAACGTAAGACGTTGGACCTTTGTTTTCGAGATGCGAAACACGCCGCGACCATCTGTGCCGACCCACATCTCGTCGCCGATCAGTCGCAGTGCCATCACTGAACCAGTCGGCAATTCCTGGCGCTTCAAATCTGCCGCCTCGTTGCCGGTGAATAGTCCTGGCTCTTCTTTGCGCGTGCGTGCGCCGGCCCAGAGCTTACCGTCGTTGTCACGTTCGAGTGCATTGACGAAATAAGTCGCAGGCTTCGTTTGTGCCTTCGCGTTGCCGTTTGCAATCTCGATCACGCCGCTACCGAGCGTACCGGCAAAGATGCGGTTGTTTGCGGCTGTGATACTGCTAATGCTCAACGGGCTGGGGTGATCCCGATCTGGACTGTTGAGTGGTTGGTTCAAGAGCTCGCGAGTGTCGATGACCGTGCGAGCGATGATGCGAGCACGGCATTCAAATACGCGACCGTGCTCGCTGGTCATCAATGCCGCGCCCGATGGATCAATAAAGATCGCGGCGATGGGCTGGCCGGCAGTTTCGTCGACTTTTATGAACTCTCCGCCTTTAAAACGTACGGCGCCTGCCTCAGTGCCGATCCACATCGCGCCGTCTTCATCGGTTTGAAGGGCGAGGATTTTTCCTGCGGGTAACGAGGGATCGTTGATGGTTTGCGTTCTGCGTCCGTCGAATTTCGCAAGGCCGGTTTCAGTGCCGAACCACATTGCGCCGTCGGGAGTTTGTGCAATCGCGCGTACACGATCGGAAGGCAAACCATGAAATAACGTGACTGCGCCCCACTGGTGCAGACCAGTTATCGGTGTTGGCGATGGTGATGGAGACGGTGAAGGCGAAGGAGATGGCGATGCTGATGGCTGTGCTTCACCAGTCTGTGCTGAACCACAAAGAGGTAACAGAATGACGATTAGCCAAAAAAATGCACATAAAGCACAAACAATTCTCCTCATGCAGTTTGTGCAGTTTGTGCCCCTTTGTAGCCTCATCTTTTCTTCGAGGCAAGTTCTCGTTTCTGTTCTTCGTTGAAGCGCTTCTGATCTTTCTCGAGCCATGCTTCGAGATCGTGTGCGGCCTTTTCGAGCTCGTCACTGTTCAGCAGGCCGCGCCGCAGCGCTTCAAAGAATGCTCGCGTACGAATATTGTAAGCGAGTTTCTCGTACGCTTCCTGCTCCGTACCTTCGGCAATGCTGATGAAAAGCTTTTCATAGAGCGTTGCCAACCGGCTCTCGACCCCACGCAGACTCAAGGAACACTTGCGTGCGATGGCCCAGTTTGAGAGTCCGAGTGCGAGATAGTAAAGAGCCTCGGCCTCAAACTCGGTCAGCAACGGTCGCTTAAACGAGTCCTTGAACGCCGGATCGATCATGTCGGCACCGTCTTCCAGCACCGCGGCGACAAAACGAAGGAAACGCGACTCGGGATTGTTCTTGTGAATAAAACCGTAGGCAGGCGGCGGGTCGACAGACTTAACGATCTTGCGAATCTCGTTGATGTAAATCTCGTGTGGAAACTGCGTCCAGAAGATGATGCGCGCGGTTGGGAAGTCGCGCCAGATGGCACGCGCAGCCTTCACGCCCGAGAGCTTTGGCATCTGGATGTCGAGTATACAGACGTCTGGTTTCTCACCGAGAGCTAGTTTGACAGTCTGTTCGCCGTCTTCGGCTTCAAATACGGGCACGTGCGAGGGAAACTCTTTTTCGAGTATCTCGCGGAGGTAATGGCGCTGGGCCATGTTATCTTCGGCAATCAGGATTGACATGACGGCTGATAATAATGCTCGATCAACTCAGGTGACAACGTGGCGCGCCACACTGAACGGGCGCGGCATGCCACCGGGTGGTGAAGAAGTTTCCCGCAAAGGCGCAAAGGCGCAAAGGCTTAAGAAACGAAGCGCAGTTCTTCTTTGCGTCTTTGCGCCTTTGCGGGAAATATTTAACAAACTCTGAAAGGCGAACTGATGAGATCCCGAGTACTGTTTTATCTGCTTGCACTCTTTCTCTCAACGGCGATTCCCGCTGCCGCCCAAACACGCGACGAGCGGCTGTGGCAGCGCGCGCTCCTGATCCACCGCCGTGCCATCGTGATCGACACGCACAACGACGTGACCACTCCGATGACCAACGACGACTACGATCTGAGCGGCACTCCTCCAACTCCCTACCGCACGAGCATCGCACGCATGAAGCAGGGCGGACTCACTGCGGAGTTCTTCTCGCTGTACGTCAAGCCATGGTACGTCGAGCACGGGGGCGCCGCGCGTCGCACGCTCGATATGATCGATTCCGTTTATCGCGCGGTCGAACGCCATCCAAACGATCTGATGTTCGCGACTTCCGTCGCCGATATTCGCCGCGCGAAGCGACAGGGCAAGATTGCCGCGTTGATGGGAATTGAAGGCGGCCATGCGATCGAAGATTCGCTCTCCGCGTTGCGTGAGTTTCACCGGCTCGGCGTCCGCTACATGACGCTGACGTGGAACAACACCAACAACTGGGCCGACGCCGGTCGCGGCGAGAAGAAGCACCACGGCCTAAGTGACTTCGGCAGGGAAGTCGTGCGCGAGATGAATCGTTTGGGCATGCTCGTCGACGTCTCGCACGTTTCAGACGAGACGATGAGCGACGCGCTCGACGTTTCCAAAGCGCCGATCATCGCTTCGCATTCGTCGGCGCGTGCGCTCAGCAACGTTCCGCGAAACATTCCTGACGACCTCTTGAAACGCATTGCGAAAAATGGCGGTGTGGTCCAGGTTAACTTCTACAGTGTTTTCGTCGATGCCGCGACGGTCGCACCGCAGAGCGCGGAACGCGACAAGCGACTGAAAGCTCAGCAGGACGCGCTCAATGAGAAATACAAGAACGATCCGGAACGTCTCGCGGAAGAGAGCGATAAGCTCGAAGCCGCGAACCCGTTACCGCCGCTTCCGATTTCAAGACTGATCGATCACATCGATCACATCGTAAAAGTTGCTGGCATCGATCACGTCGGCATCGGTGCTGACTTTGATGGCGCGAACGACATGCCCGAAGGCGCGAAGGATGTTTCGATGTTGCCAAACATCACTTACGAACTATTGAAGCGTGGTTACAGCGAACAAGATATCAGGAAAATTCTTGGTGAGAATTTTTTGAGAGTTTTTGCTGAGGCTGAACGCGTCGCACGACAATCGAGTAGATCAATCAGCGGTGATGGAAATCTTCGCCGAATAAAATAATTCTCTGTGACTCTGTGTCTCTGTGGTTTATGAACCACTGAGGCACAGAGTCACAGAGAAGAAGAGAGTTTCAATTAACGGTTCTGGCCGCCACGAGTCTGACCACCGGTTTGTCCGGCATTGCCAAGATCGAGATCTTCGTCGTCCATGTCCCTCGATGATTTCTGACCTCCAGTCTGCTTACCAGCGCCTTGCTGACCGCCCTGGCCGCTGCGTCCGGGTGATTGCTGCCCATAATCCTGGCCTTCGTCAGCTCCGGCTTTACCCATGTTTCTTTGGAGATCGTCGTTCTTCATTCTGTCGTCTGCCATGTTGTTCTATCCTCCCATTTGTTCGATAGTTAATGGCTTGAGTAGCCGGAAAGTAAATAATCAACAGGCGTGCCAGCGCCGAAGATATGTAAATCGCATTTATGGCTAATTGCGCCCGATGAAAAGAGTTTTGAAAACAATACGCGTGGAAATGAAATGATACACACGCGTGCTATTATTTCCGCAATAAATGATTGCCGCAGGTCTCTACGTTCATATTCCGTTTTGTAGTTCGCGTTGTTCATACTGCGACTTCGCCACCGGTCTTTATCAAAGTGAACTCGCTGAGCGATACGTCAGCGCGCTCGTAGAAGAAATACGATCGTCACGCTATGCCGGACAGTTTGTAGATACGATCTATTTCGGGGGAGGCACGCCTTCACTGCTTCAACCATCGCAACTCGATCGCATTCTCAACGCGCTGCACGAGTGTTTCGCGATCGATCAAGCGCCGGAGATCACGATCGAGATAAATCCGGGAAGTCTGAATGTGGAAAAGCTTCGCGAGTTTCGGCGCCTCGGGATTAATCGTGCCAGCTTTGGCGCTCAGACGTTTGACGACACTGAACTCGCGAAACTCGGTCGCTCGCACAACGCGGCAGACACGCTGAGAACTTTTGCAGATCTGCGTGCCGCTGGCTTTTCGAACATCAGCTTTGATTTGATTGCAGGTCTGCCGGGTCAAACGCTCGACCGGTGGCAACGAAACGTGCAAATAGCACTCGAGTTGCAACCGGAGCACCTCTCGTTTTATTTACTCGAAGTACATTCAGGCACGCCTCTGGCCGAGCATATTCGTCGCGGACTTCAGCCCGCGCCGGATGAGGATCTGGCAGGTGTGATGTATGAATGGATGCTGGAGAGCACTGCGACTGCCGGCTACGAGCACTACGAGATCTCGAATCTCTGCCGCCCGGGTTTTCATTCGCGTCACAACGTGAAGTATTGGACCGGCGCGCCGTATTACGGCTTCGGCTGCTCCGCGCACTCTTACGACGGACGCGCGCGCCGGTGGTCCAATCATCGCGACGTGTTGAAATATGTGACGCTGGTTGAGAGCGGCGCTGGTCTAGTTGTTGACGAGCAACAGTTAAGCGAGATTGACGTGCGTGCCGAGGCGTTGTTTCTCGGGATGCGACTGATGCGCGGCGTCAACCTGCGTGACTATCGTGAATCGTTTGGAGTTGACCTGCGCGACGAGCACGCCGCCGATCTGGATCGTTTTCGCAAAGCCGGTCTGGTTGAGGTTGATGGGGATCTGATCAGGTTAACTCGCACCGGCGCGCTGCTGTCGAACGAAGTGTTCGCGGCGTTTGTCTGAATATGATCATCGCAATCGACGGTCCCTCAGGCTCAGGCAAGTCAACGCTGGGTCGAATGCTGGCGCGTGCGCTGAAGCTTTTGTACATCGATACTGGTTCGATGTACCGGGCTGTGGCGCTGGCGACGATCGAGGCTTGTATCGATCCCAACGATACCGATGCCGTGGTTGCATTGGCGAACCGCATTGACGTCGACCTCGCCGGCGATCCCGATTCGCTTAACGTCGTACTTGATGGACGTGACGTAACAGACGAGATTCGCACTGAGCGCGTGACTGCTATGTCGTCCGTGATTTCGAGTATTCCTGGAGTGAGACGCGCAATGGTTGAGCGTCAGCGGGCGATTGGTCAACGTGGTGCGGTCCTCAACGGCCGCGATATTGGCACGGTCGTTTTTCCTGATGCTGACATTAAGTTTTTTCTCACGGCGGTGCCGGAGGAACGGGCCGAACGTCGTTACAAAGAAGATCAAATGACGCCGGGCTCGTCGACAACGCTGGCCGAGACGCTTGTGGAGATGATCGAACGTGACACGCGTGATTCGACGCGCGCAGATTCGCCGTTGAAAGTTGCTGAGGATGCGATCGTTATTGATTCAACCGGGAAGTCGATCGATGAAGTCTTTGCGGAGATGATGGGAAAAGTCTCGAATGTTCACCGGCATCATTGAAGAACTCGGCAGCGTGCGCAGCATCGAGGAGCGCGGCGAGAATGCGCGCATGATCATCACTGCGCGCGTGGTGACGGAGGGGACGAACCATGGCGATTCCATCTCGGTAAACGGCGTGTGTCTGACCGCGCTCGACGTTCAGCCGGATTCGTTTGCTGCCGACGTCTCGCGCGAAACGTTGCTGCGCTCGACGCTCGGAATTCTGAAACCGGGCACGCCGGTCAATCTCGAGCGCGCAGTCACGCCGGCGACACGGCTCGGCGGGCACATCGTTCAGGGACACGTCGACGCTCGCGGGCGTCTCACCAGTGTCGAGGATCACGGCGAATCGTGGACGATCCGCATCGAGTATCCGAAAGAAATCGCTCGCTACCTCGTCTTCAAAGGCTCAGTCGCAGTCGAAGGCATCAGTCTGACAATTGCCGCACTGACTGACGAGTACTTCGAAGTCGCAATCATTCCCAAAACGTGGGAAGTCACCAACCTCTCCCAACTTAAACCTGGCGACGACGTCAATCTCGAAGTAGACGTTATCGGGAAATACGTCGAACGATTACTCGCCGACCGGTTTTAGCCACAAAAAGGCACATAAAGCACAACCGCGGAAACAAGCATTTGTGCCCTTTCGCGGCTATGGCCTTTCGGTTAACATGGCCGCGTGGCTATTGCGACCATTGAAGAGGCCGTCGCCGACATCCGCGACGGACGGATGATCATCATCGTTGACGACGAAGATCGCGAGAATGAAGGCGATCTCGTGTGCGCTGCCGAGAAAATCACGCCTGAGATCATCAATTTCATGGCCCGGCATGCGCGCGGCTTGATCTGCCTGCCACTTACCGAGGAGCGCTGTGACGAGCTCCACCTGACCACGCAAGTCGCCGACAACACTTCATATCTCGGCACCGCCTTTACCGTTTCCATCGACGCGCGTCGTGGCATCACCACGGGTATCTCCGCAGCAGATCGAGCGACCACGATTCTCGTGGCCGTCGACCCGAAGTCGCGACCGCAGGACTTGTGCCGTCCCGGTCACATCTTTCCGCTGCGCGCAAAAAACGGCGGCGTGCTGGTCCGTCCCGGACAAACTGAGGCCAGCGTCGACATCGCGCGCATCGCAGGTCTTTATCCTGCCGGCGTGATTTGCGAAGTCATGAACGAAGACGGGACGATGTCGCGCATGCCTGAGCTCGAAGCGTTTGCAGCTCAACACAATCTCAAGATGATCAGCGTCGCCGATCTCGTCAGGTATCGCATCAGCAAGGAGATGCTGGTTCGCCGCGTAGTTGAAACTGATCTACCCACGGTCTACGGGCGTTTCCGCGCGATCGCGTATGAAAACGTGATCAATGGCGACGTGCACCTGGCGATGGTCATGGGGAATGTTCAAACTAACGAACCAGTGCTGGTTCGCGTGCACACTGAAAACCTCACCTGCGACATGTTTGGCTCTTTGATCGACGACACCGGTTTTCAACTGCACACGGCACTCGAGAAGATCTCCGCCGAGGCGCGTGGTGTAGTTTTGTACTTGCGCCAGCGCGAGCACAGTTTGGACCTGGTCAATCAGTTGCGTACGTACAGAGTCATGCAGGAGAGTGGGATCAGTAAACGAGAGGCAAGTTTGGAAACCGGTTACGGCGTTGACCGCGACTACGGCGTTGGAGCGCAGATCCTTCACGATCTCGGTTTGCGGCGTATACTACTGCTTTCGAATCATCCCCCCAAAGTGGCAGCGCTTGAAGGTTTTGAACTCTCTGTTGTCGGCAACGTTCCGCTTGGTGAACCGGCATCGTTAAAAGACCAGCAAAGCACTGTCAGGAAACTGTTATAGTTCAGAGTTCAAGCTCTCCCTCTAGAATTCAGAGATTCCCCGGCGTCGCCTGACGGCTGTAGGTTATGAGTGTGGAAGAGAAGCCTCCGATAAGAAAACGCTGGCGTTACTTCAGTCGTCGTCATGCTTTTCTAGCTGCGATGATTGTCGGCGTTGGTGCGCTGGCGGTGGTCCTGTTGGTCCTATTTCTGTTTCGCTTGGGCTACGTGGACCGTTACCTGGTGGGCCAGATCAAGACCACCTTTGCAAACTACGGAATTCGCGCGGAAATCCGAGACTTTCATGCCACCTTTCCACCTCAGACCGTGGAGATGGCAGGCATCGAGCTCTACGATGCGCAGACGGGCGGCAAACTCGGCAAGATCGATCGACTAGTGGCAACAATCCGTATCGAAGATCTCTACGCGTTGAACCTGCGACGCAATATCAATCTTCAGGATCTCAAGATCGAGGGCTTCGAAACGTGGGTTACGTTTGACGAGCAGGGCCTCTCAAACTTTCGCAACATCCACCTTCCTCCACCTGAGCCAAACAAGCGCATCCTTTTTGCTTACTCAACCGCCAACGTGGAAATCAAGAACGGCGTGGTCGATTACGGTGATGCACGTCATGAAATCTCAGGCCAAGCGCGAAATTTGCAAGTGACGATTCGGCCTGACGATCCGAATGCGCCGGCGACGAGTTGGATGAATACCGTCATGCTGGCTCTTTCGAATTCAGATTTTATTTACGACGGTCGCACCATCAACAACATCGAGGTCGAGGGGCACGGGCGCGTGAACCAGACGCGAGCCGAGATTCAGGAGCTGGTGTTGAAGTCGCCGGTAGCTGAAGCGCATTTGAATGGTGTGATGGACGATTGGCGCGCACTCCGTTACCAGATGAACGTCACGTCGACAGTCGATCTCACGCAGCTCTCAAACACTTTGCATCCAGACACCACATTACGTGGTGCGGGAAATTTCACGGGCACGGTTACAGGCGAAGGCGATCAGTTCAAAGTTAACGGCGAGATTAAGTCTGATGCGCTGGCAGCGGATGGTCTGCGTTTGCAGGGACTGAACGTGAACGCGAGTGGTTCGGTCCAGGGCCGCAGTTATGAAATTAACGGAAAGGCTGTCGCCGATCTGCTCAACGCGGGGGTCTTTCGAATAGATGCGATGCAACTGGCCGGCAAGGTGATGGGCACCGGAACCGATTTCCGCTGGATCGGAGAGTTGCGCGCTGTGGCGGAACGAAGTTACGGCACGACGCTGACGGGGCTGATCCTTCGTGACGCGCGTGTCGAGAAGAGTGGCGGTGTGCTGGCTGCGAGCTCGAGCCAGTTCAGTGCAAACGGTCTTGCGGCGTCGGGCGCGAAAGTAAACGGCATCACTGCTTCAAACCTGCAACTGCGAAACGAGAACAACGTCACGACCGCAACCGTTGCGAATGTAAAGGCCGGAACGATTTCAGCTTCGGGCGCGCAGGTCAAAGGAGTTACTGCAAACAATATCGACCTGGTGGACCGCGGCGGCGTCACGAACGTAAATGTAAAGAATGTGCAAGTCGGTGCGACGAGTGCTGCGGGCGCGGAGATCGGAAGTCTCAACATCGCGGGTGTGCGTTTGTCCGTGCGCAATCAACGTATCGAAGGCTCGACCGCTGATATCGACGCCGGAACGGTGAAGCTTGCCGATGGTCAGGCGGAGAACGTCAAGCTCGCGAAACCGGTTTTCGTAGTCGAACCTTCGGGAAATTATCGCGCGAGTGCTGACCTGAGCATCGGCGGCGGCGTGCTGGGCAGCATGAACATGGGCCAGGCGCATGCGGTGCTTGTCGCAACCAATCGCGAAATTCAGTTAGACAACTTCACAGCGGATGTTTTCAACGGACGCGCGAGCGGAAGTGCGCGAGTGGCAATCACGAAAGGCGGAACGTCACAGGTCAGTGCTGATTTCAGCAACATCGACGTCGCTGGACCACTGACGGCTTTGGCCGGCAGTCCCGTGCCGCTTGCTGGCCGCGCGACGGGCCGAGTCGATCTGACGTTTCCTGGCACAAACGTCAAGCTTGCTTCAGGCACGGTGACAACGCGTGTGTCCGCTGAAGCCGGTGAAGTCAGCGGCCAGAGAATTCCGATCACCGGCGAAATTGCGATGCGCGCCGATCGCGGCCTGTTTGATATCCAACAAGTAAACCTCCAAACACCCGCGACACGATTGAATGCGACGGGCCAGTTCTCCTTCGAGAATGATTCCAATCTGCAAGTCGATTTGACTTCTTCCGATGCGTCAGAACTGCAAACGGTGCTTATCTCTTCCGGCCTGTTACCCGATGTCGAAGCGCGTATGGACGAGTATGGGATCGGATTGGCAGGGCAGTTGGCTTTCAACGGAAACATACGGGGCAAGCTGAGCTCACCAGATTTGAATGGCAAGTTTTCAGTAGGAAGTTTGAGTGTCAACGAAATCGAGTTTGGCGCGCTGTCGGCGACGATCGCGATGAACGCTCAAGAGATACAAGTCACCAATGGCAGCTTGGCGGAACGTGATGGAGGCGGAGTGCAGTTTTCACTAGTGAAGCCGCGCACCGGTGAGAACAATACATCGCTCGACGCGACACTCGATCGGTTTAGTGCTCGCAATCTGCTCGCGCTTTCGCCGTTGAGAGGCAGAAAAGAACTCACTACCGATACGCAATCGGATATTTCCGGTCAGATCAAAGTCACTGGAATTCCTGGCGCGATGAGTGGCAACGCCGATCTGCGTTTTGGACCAGGCAAGCTGGCCGGTGAAGCACTCCAGGGCGCGACGGCGCGGGCCACGTTTACTGGACCAAACGTGAATGTTGAGAGCGTTGATGTTCGACTCGTCGCAGGTCACATCGTTGGCGGTGGCAACTTCAACACGGAAACCCAGGCGTTTGACTTTCAGGGCCGTGCCGAGAACGTTCAGTTGACTCGTTTGGAATCGCTGGCGAACAGACCCGGTCTTCCTGTCGTCACCGGCGTTGCAAACTTCAACGCTCATGTTTCGGGTAACCTGGGCGCAAAAAATTTCTCTGCTTACCAGGTTAATTTCGATGGTGAAGCTCGCGACGTAACGATCAACGGACGTTCGGCAGGCACGCTTGCGCTCAAGGGCACTACACAAAATCAACGCCTCGACATCACGCTAACCAGTGGCGTCTTCGGCCCGGCGCAAATAGTGACGGCACAGATCGATCTGTCCAGCGACCGCCTTCCGGCGAGTCTGGAAACAACTCTCACAAACGCTGACTTAACCAACCTGTTGGCAATCGCCTTGCCGAAAAGCACGGTGAGAGTTTCAGGCCGCGCGAACGGCACGATCAAAGCCTCGGGAAACCTGGTTGATGATGACAACAACTATTCTCTTGCCGGTTTGTCAGGAACTGCAAACTTCTCTGAACTCAGCTTCCGTGTTGAAGACGTGCAGCTTAATGCCACGACTCCTTTGACGATAAGTTTCACTCCAAACGAGCTCACCTTCGATGCGGCGAGGTTTACTGGGCCAGGCACAAACATCCTTCTCAACGGCACATTGGCGACTGCCACCGGAGGTAAACAAAACCTGACCATCAACGGCGACTTGAACACGCGCATGCTCAATGGCGTGTCGCCGGATTTCTTCTCGTCAGGGACCGCCGAGCTCGCGGTGCGTATCAACGGCAGTTACGAAGCTCCTCGTGTGATTGGTACTGCGTCGCTAAACAATGCTTCTGTTTCAGCGTTGATCGGAAACGAGCGTTGGACCGTCGCAAATCTGAAAGCGGTATTGCGGTTCACAGCGAATCAGGCGCAGATCGACTCGCTTAACGGAACGATCGGTGGAGGGCGCGTTTCGGCGACCGGCGGCGCTTTGCTCGAAGGCTTCACCGTCTCGGCGTTTCGCGTGAATATCCACGGCGATAACGTAACGGTTCCATTCCCGGAGAACTTTCGGTCAACACTCGACGCTGACGTCGAGATCAGAGGCTCTTCGCGCGAGCAGTTAATTGGCGGTGTCGTAACCTTGCGGCGTAGTGAGTACACGCAGGACATCGAGCTAGCCGACATCATCAACACGCGTCGCGGCGAATCGATTGAAGAGGGGACAGAGATTGAGCTCGTACGCACCGCCGTCTTCGCGGCGCTCCGCGTTGAAGGGCGAAACGCTCTCGTCGTGCGAAACAATATCGCCGATCTGGTCGGTTCCGTTTCATTGCAACTGGATGGACCAGTCAACGACCCGACGATCTCCGGTCGAATCACAGCTACGAGTGGAACACTGAATTTCCGCAACGATCGCTACGAGATCACGCGAGCCTTGTTGGATCTGCCGCCGGGACGCAACGCGGATCCGATCATAAACATTCAGGGCGAGTCACAAATTAGGGGTTATCGCGTCATCGTGAGTTTGACTGGTCCACTTTCACAGCCTCAGGCTGCGGTGCGCTCTGAGCCAGCTTTGCCTCAGGCGGATGTCGTTTCACTGATTACGACCGGACAACTATCGTCGAGCGATACGAGCTCGTCGATCTTGTCTCAATCGGAAGTGGGCGCGGCGACGAGCTTGTTGACTGACGCGCTGATTAACGCTCCCGCGCAACGAGCCACGAGCAAGCTTTTTGGTCTGACGCGTTTCGAGATCAATCCGGTGATCGGTGGAACGACAGGGTCGACTCCTGCTGCTCGACTCACGCTCGGACGACGAATCAGCAAGGAAGTGACGGTCACTTATTCAACCAACGTGACGTCCGATCCGAATCAGATTCTGGCGCTGGAGTACCGCGTTTCGGATCGGCTTTCGTTTCTCGCGCAGTACGAGCAGGCCTCGACCAGAAGGCTGAGCGCACGCACCAACAATTTTAGTTTTGAGATCCGTTTCAGAAAGAGATTCTGAGCAAGGGGTAAGTGTTGGATTGGCCGCAAAGAAGCACAAAACGCACAAACTGTGGCTCGTGGTTATACTCAGTTTCTCTTTTCTGACGCTGGCTCAGGCCGCCATCAGTAGAGACGCGCGGATCGAAGACTACGAAGGCCGGCAGATTACTGCGGTCGAGCTGGTTTTTGAAGGAACTGCAAGCGAACCGGCTGCCCAGGCCGAGTTTATCGCCCTCCTGAAGGTCGCTCCAAATACGCAATTTTCCGCCGTGCATGTGCGCGACTCGCTCCAGGCGTTGTTTGATTCTGGACGAGTGGCGAATGCGCGTGTTGAAGTGATCGAGGAAAGCGCGAACAAAACTGGTCCTGTGCGACTTCGTTTTGTGGTCCAACGTCAGGTCCAGATCGGCGACGTTCGCATCGAGTTGGGTCCGGTTACCGGCTCACCCCTCTCGGTTGACGAGATTCGTTCGCGGTTGAACTTCGTTCAGTCAAATAATCGTCTTTCCCAACAGCTCATCCTCCGCAATGCAGACGAGATTCAGGTGTACCTGCGCGATCGCGGTTACTTTAACGCGACGGTTGAGCACGTCGAGCAGTTGGGACCACGCGGCCTGCGCGCAACGGTAACTTACCGCGTCACGCCCGGCGAACAAGCAAAGGTTGAAGCTTTCGACATTGGAATCACCGGTTTCGATTCAGCGGTCGTGCGCAGTTCTCTAACGCTGCAGCCATCAACTCCATTCACGCGCGAAGCGCTGGCAACCGACGTGAGTAAGATACGCGACGCGCTTGTGACAGAGGGTTATCTGGCGCCGGTGCTGGAGGACGCGCGCGTCGAACGAGATGCAGAGAAGAACACGGTAAGAATTCGTTTGAACGGAGTGGTTGGGCCGAAAGTCACCGTCGCCATCAAGAACTACGAGGTGAGTGAAAAAACTCAGCGCGAGCTGTTGCCGGTTAAGCGCGAGGGTAATGTCGACTTCTCGGCGATCGTCGAAGGCGCGCGTCGAATTCGAAACAAGCTACAGGAAGATGGTTACTTCTTCGCCGAGATAACTGAGACGTGCACCGTCAGTAATCCACCTGCTGACCTTGGACCAAACGGCACGCCGGAAACTTGCGAGAACCTCAATCCCGTCTCGTTAGCCGGGCACAACGTAACAATCGAGTATCAAGTCGAGAAGGGCAGGCGCTTTCGTCTCACAGACATTCGCATCACCGGCACGAACCGGTTGTCGTACGACGACATTGCGGACAGCTTGAAAACTCAGAAGGCAAATCCGATCGGTTTGATTCCTTGGCTCGGTTACGGGCGCGGCTACACGAGTCTGACGCTCCTGGAGCAGGACCGCAGAACTGTCGAGGCGTTCATGCGCGACCTCGGCTATCGAAGGGCGACTGTGGAAGTCTTGCAGGGCGTTTCGATCAACGGCGACAACCTGATCATCACTTTTAATGTGACCGAAAAAGCGTTGACGCGGATCGCGGGTCTCGAAGTAAAAGGAAACAAGATCTACACGGACGACAGGATTCGTCAGGAATTGCGAACCGTGATCGGCGCTCCTTATTCACGCTCGCAAGTGCGCGCCGATGGAGATCGAGTGGCGGCGCTTTACGCGCGCGAGGGTTACATCGATGCGCGCGTCGACTTCTCGATTGTCGAGCTGCCGAAGAAAGGCGACGACGAACAGGTCAGACTCATTTATTCCATCAATGCCGAGGGCGATAAAGTTTTCATCAATCAAATCGTCATCAACGGTGTCACGGGCAATCAGAATACAAGGCGCATAAAACGTCGAGCGATCAGAAGGGCGATCCCGATCGCCGAGGGCGATGTTCTCCGCGCCGATCGCATTTCCGATGCCGAACGCGAACTCTATCTCACCGACGCTTATCGCCAGGTGATCATTCGCACGGAACCCGCGGGCGAGACCGCGTCGGGTTACAAACGGCGAGACGTGATCATCGACGTCGAGGAGAAAAAGCCACGCGTCATGGATTACGGCGGGGGCGCCTCGACAGACGCCGGCGCGCTTGGTCTGTTTGAGATCAGCAACGTGAATCTGATGAACCGGCTGCGGCAGGGAGCGATGCGGCTGCGTGCCAGCAGTCGACAGCAGCTTGTACGTCTTGAATATCTCGATCCACGTTTCGCGAGATACAACAAAACACAGTTCGCTCCGCTCGCGGCTTCCCTTGAGTATCAACGTGACTCGACGATCACCCGTTTTTTCCGTTCCGCCATCGATCGCGGAACGATGGGCATCGTGCAACGGCTCGACGAAAAGGGAAATGCAATTGACATCTTCGGCGATCGCGTCCATGAACCGACCATTAATCGCTTCACCGCGGCAGTTGAGACGCAGCGCGTGCTGAGTCGCAAGACCCGCAGCATCATCTTCGGTCGTTTCAGTTACGAAGACGTGCGCCTGCTTAATCTCGACAGTCTCGTTGTCAGGCCGATTCTCGAGCCTGACAGAAAGATCCGTTTGTCGCGCATCGGCGCTTCGTTCGTGAGGGACACACGCGAGCGATGTGAACGCGGATTGTTGGCTAGAAGCAGGGACGATGACGAGGAGCCCGGTGGACCAGGTGAGATCTGTCGCTACAACCAGGTTGACGCCACGCGCGGCGGTTTTCTCAGCGTCGATTATGCGCTCGCGTTGCGCCAGTTGGGTGGAAACATCTCATTCAATCGCTTTCAAGCGACTTACAGGCGCTACTTGAAAGTTGCGGCGCTGCATGACACGGTGCTGGCAGGCAACATGACGCTCGGTCTCGCCAATCTTTTCAATCCACGCGACCGCGATGGCAACGGAGTTATCGACGAGATCGATCGAACGTTGCCGATCAGCGAGCGGTTTTTCTCCGGCGGCTCGACCACGTTGCGTGGCTTCAACTTTGAAGAGGCCGGACCGCGGCAGGTAGTGATTCCCGAAGGTCCTTTTCGCGATCAGAAAAAGAACATTGTGTTTTTGAATCCGTTTACGGTGCCGGTTGGCGGAAACGCGCTCGCTGTCCTGAATCTCGAAGCACGCATTCCAATGACGCGATCAGTGCAGGTCGTGCCTTTCTACGATGGCGGCAATGTTTTCAGACGCGTGGGTGATTTGTTCAAAAAAGAGGACACGACGCCGGTGCCGCCGGGAGACATTCTTGCGGCGATTAACAAAGCAAACCTGCGAGCGCATTGGACCAACACAGTGGGTTTAGGATTGCGTTTGCAAACTCCGTTCGGGGGCGCGTTGGCAGTGGATTACGGGTTCCTGTTGAATCCGCCGGAGTTTCTGATTCCGCAGCGTGGTCCAGGTGGAGTTCTTTTCGACGGCACGCCGGCGATCTTCCGTCTGCATCGTGGAAATCTGCATTTCCGCATCACGCAGACGTTCTAGAGAAGAGGAAGAGATGAAACAGCGAAAGCCATCCGCAGATTACGCAGATTACTTATTTCTGCGTAATCTGCGTAATCTGTGGTTAACGGTTTTGGTGCTCTTGCTAGTCTCGCCTTCGATCTGCTCCGCGCAGCAGGTCGTCGACAAAATGGTCGCAACCGTTAACGCGGGCGTCAGAACCGACCTAATCACGTACTCCGATCTCCTCTGGCAGTTAGCGTTGCAACCCAATACAGTGCTCGACAACCCGACTTCAGAAGATCTCAATCGCGCGCTGCGCCTGTTGATTGACCAGCGTCTCATTCTTCAGGAAGCGGAGAAATTACCTACCATCGTGCCGACGCAAAAAGAGATAAACGATGCACGCGACGAGCTGGCGCGCAATTTCGCTTCGCCGCTTGAGTTTCAGCAGCGGCTGCAACGCGTGGGATTGACTAGCGAAAAACTCAACGAGATCATTGAGCAGCGCCTGAAGATGGAAAAATATCTGGACTTTCGTTTTCGCAATTTCGTAGTGATAAGTCAGAAGGAGATTGCCGATTACTATAATCAGGTGTATGTACCTCGTTTCAAAGCTCGTTTTCCGGGACGCATCATGCCCACGCAGGAACAAGCCCGAGACGAGATCGAAAAGACGTTGATGGAGGCTAAAATAGAGTCAGACACCGACGCGTTCCTCGACACAGCTCGCGAGCGCGCGGAGATCGTGATGTTGAATGCCGTTTGAGAGACCAACAATCGGTCTGGCACTTTCCGGCGGTGCTGCACGCGGCATGGCCCACGTCGGTGTGTTGCGCGCGCTGGCGGAGAACGGAATTCCTATTGATTGCATTGCTGGAACATCCGCTGGTGCGTTGGTCGCAGGAGCGCTCGCTTCCGGCTTGCCTATCGAGGAGATTGCAGAATTCGGCCGTAACCTTCGTTGGCGCGATATAGGGCGCGTGACGATGTCGCGACTCGGCGTGCAGAGTAATGAACGTTTCGAGCAGTACCTGCGGGCCCGTTTGCCAATCACGAAATTTGAAGAATTGCCGATTCCGTTTGCGGCAGTTGCCACCGATCTAAAAACCGGCGGCGCAGTGGTCATGCGCGACAAAGGCGACGTGCCGTTTGCGATTCGAGCGAGTTGTACGATACCTGGTTGGTATGTGCCCGTGGTGGATGAGGAAGGTCGTCAACTGGTAGACGGCGGGCTCGTGGCGGTCGTGCCGTCCTCAGTGGCTCGTGCGCTCGGCGCTGATATCGTCATTGCTGTTGATGTGAACGCAGCCGGGGCGACGTTCATTGGACCATCGAACTCAGTGATTGGCGTGTTGGTGCAGTCGCTGCTGGTGGTGCAGAAGACTGCCTCGCATTACCAGTTGGAGATGTCAGACCTGGTGATCAAGCCGCAGGTGGGTCATATTCGCTGGGACGAGATGGGCCGAGGCGATGAGCTGATGGCAGCCGGTTATGCGGCGGGCCTCGAAAGCATTTCGACAATCAAGGCGCTGATCGAGGAGGCAGTAAAGGCACAACCTAGGTGGTACCAACTCGGCCGCCGCAAGAAGCTCCTCACGAAGCGCGCTCTCTCACTCCCGTGAGAGTTCTTGAATTCCTCACCGATTAAACCTTTATACCCTTCATAAGATTGCGAAGCACTGAAGGATCTCGGCAATGTTTGCAACCGAATTTGTGCTTAGTGTGCCTTTTTTTGGCTTGGGAAGGCTTTGGCGGCAGAGCCTCGCGGCACATTTGATTCGGTTAAGTCTTGTCGTTTTGATAGTTGCCTCGGCGATCGGCGCTGACGCACTCGTTCGTTCCTACAATTACTACTCACAAATCATCGATGCACGTCTCGCGAGTGGTTATCTGACAAGCCGGCCAGGACTTTACGCAGCACCGCGCGTGCTCGAGTCGGGCCAGAAGTTGTCTCAGGAAAAGCTGATCAATATTTTGCGACGCGCCGGCTACATCGAATCAAACGCCGGAAACGTGTGGAGCGGAAGCTTTGTCGTCGATGGCACAGCTATCGAGATTCGACCCGGTAGATCTGTTAGACGACAGCCTGAACTGGTTCGCGTAATTTTCAGCGGAGACAAGATCGACGAGGTCCGTGGCGATGGCGCTTTGCTGGACTCGTTTGCCCTCGAGCCTGAGATCTTGTCAAACGATCTCTCCGCAAAGGCCGGCCAACGTGAGCTTTTGAGTTACAACGAGATCCCGGAGGTCCTGGTCCATGCCATTCTTGCAATCGAAGATCGACGCTTCTTCGAGCACTCGGGAGTCGATCTCCGTGGTCTGACACGCGCGTTGCTGAGAAACGCCGGCGACGAACAACTCGGCCAGGGCGGATCCACCATCACGCAGCAGCTTGTTAAGAACACTTACCTTTCACCTGAAAAGACGTTGCGCCGAAAGTATGCCGAAGCGATGCTGTCTGTCGCGCTCGAACGTCGTCTTTCGAAGCAGGACATTTTTGCGCTCTACTGCAACGAAATCTATTTGGGCCAACGTGGTGCGGTCGTGGTTCGCGGTGTGAAGGAAGCGGCAAGAGTTTATTACCGAAAGGAACTTCGCGATCTCACGCTGGCCGAAGCGGCGACGCTGGCGGGAATGATTCAAAGCCCCGCGCATTATTCACCGGTACGCCATCCCGAAGCCGCGCAACTCAGAAGAAACGTCGTGCTGGCGGCCATGCAGCAGAATGGCTCTATTACTGCCGAACAATGCGCGAACGCGGGTGCGGAGCCGATCGTGGTCGCACCTGCTTCTGCTCTCGATAATTCATTGGCGCCTTACTTCGTTGACTACATAAATCGTCTTGCGGAATCGCAGTTTGAAACGTCCGGCGCCAGCCAACGAATCTACACGACAATCGATCTGGAACTACAACAGGCCGCGGAACGAACGTTGAGACGCCAGTTGGATCGCTTGGATCGCGTCTACGCCGCACGCGGATTAAAACCGCAAGCAGCGTTGGTCGCTTTGGATCCGCACACGGGCGACGTTCTCGCAATGGTCGGTGGACGTGATTACGCAGATACCCAACTCAACCGAGCCACCGATGCGCAGCGCCAGCCTGGTTCGACATTCAAGCCGTTCGTCTACGCAGCTGCGTTGGAAGATGGAATGTCGCCGGTGCAATTGTTTCTGGACGCGCCGCGTGAGTTTGTTTACGACCGCAACAAGATTTACCGTCCTGCGAACTACGGCGGTGGCTACTCGATGAGAGAAGTGACGATGCGTACCGGCCTCGTGAAATCGCTCAACGTGGTCACAGTCGATATTGCTTTGCAGACCGGTCTCGCCCGAACTGCGAATCTCGCATCTCGATTTGGTTTGCCGAAGCCTGAACGTTATCCATCGCTCGCACTCGGAACGAAAGAAGTCACGCCGTTACAGTTGGCGGCGGCGTACGCTGCTTTTGTAAACCAGGGACAGCGTGTGGAAGCGAAGGCGATAACCAGTATTGGCGAACCACCGGCGGCTCACACGTTATCTCCTGCGGTGGACCAGGTTGTTAGTCCGACAACGGCCTACATGATCACAAACATGCTTGCTGCGGTGATCGATCGTGGCACCGCTCGCAAAGCGCGTGGCGCGGTGCGAGGCACGGCAATCGCGGGAAAAACCGGCACGTCGCGCGATGGTTGGTTTGTTGGTTATTCGCCAAACCTTGTTTGCGTTGTGTGGATTGGTTTTGACGACAACAAGCAGCTTGGTTTGACAGGCGCTGAGGCGGCGTTGCCCGCGTGGGTTGATTTCATGAAGGATGCGATTGCCGTCAGGCCTGACTTGGGCGGCGAGAATTTTGAATGTCCGGAAGGAATTAAGTTTGTAGAGATCGACTCGATCACGGGTTTGCGCTCGACAATCACCTGTCCGCTTCGCGAGTTGATCGCGGTGACTGATCGAACTGAGCCACACCTCGAATGCTACCTGCACGGAAACTTGCCGGAACAAAGCAGTCCCTTCGCAGAGATGCGTTGAGCCACGAAGAGGCACATAGAACGCACAAAAGTCGAGTTTAGTTTTTGTGCTTTTCTGTGCTTCTTTGTGGCTACCGTTCCAGCACCACTTGCGCGATTGCGTGTTCGCTGGTGTGTGAGAGTGAAAGATGTGTGGAGGTTGCGCCGAACTGATTAAAAAGCTTCCGCACCTCACCACTGAAAATCAGATAAGGTGCGCCGTTCTCTCGCGATGCAACTTCGACATCTTGCCAACTGATTCCGCCACGCCAGCCAGTTTGCAACGCTTTCAGTGCCGCTTCTTTTGCGGCGAAACGCGCGGCATAATGCTGTGCCGACACCGCGCCGCGACTGTCGCAGTAGTCGCGCTCAGCTTGCGTGAACACTCGCTCGGCAAAACGCGGCGTGCGCAGGAGCACTTCGCGAATTCGCGCGACTTCGATAATGTCTATGCCGATGGAAAGAATCACGACTGACGACCAACTAAAGGCAGCAGGCTTTTACTGGCGCGACGTTGACGGCGTACGCGCCCTGATTTGCGCTCCGCTCGAGGCGGACGGGTTTGTAAACGGTTTCTCGACGCGTCTGGGCGGCGTCAGCGAGATGCCGGCGAATGCACTCAATCTCGCAGGCTTCAATGACGACGCGGCAGAGAACATTCTGGAGAATCGTCGCCGCTTTCTCAAGCTTTTTCCGGGAGAGTGGATCTTGGCGGGCTGTTGGCAGGTGCACGGCGCTGATGTACGTGTGGTGAAAACTGTCGAAGACGCAAGGCCGGCTGAGAATCAACGTGGTGACACAGTCTATTGCGATGTGATTGTCAGCGATGCGAAGGGAGTGCTGGTTGGTGTGAAGACTGCGGACTGCGTTCCGATTCTGCTCGGCGACGGCAGCACGGGAGCGTTTGCTGCGGTGCATGCAGGTTGGCGCGGCACGCTGGCGGGTGCTGTCATCGCAGGCGTCGATCGATTGACGAGAGAATACGATGTGAAGCCTGAAAACCTGCGGGCTGCGATCGGCGCTTCTGCTGGTCCATGTTGTTATGAAGTCGGCGCGGAGGTGATTGAGGCGTTTACGAGTCGCTTTGATGATGGCGCGAAGTTGTTCACGCCAACGCGACCGGGACATGCATTAGTTGACTTGCTTCAGGCGAATCAGGATCAACTCGTTTCTGTGGGGGTGAAAACGGAGAGAATTCACATTGCGCCGATCTGTACGATGTGCTGCACAGATCTTTTCTTCTCCTTCCGCAAAGAGAAGAGGGTGTATGGAAAAACGGGAAGGTTGATGGCTGTTGTCGGCGTCACTCGATGTTGAGCCACATCTTTACTTCGCGGGTGACCGGCGGAAAACACGATTCGTCGTTGCAGGCCTGAAAGCGCAGCTTGCCTTTGATCTCTCCCGAACTGCCTGAATAGTTTGCCGGCACAGTCACATTAAACCGCAGCACCGCACGTCCTTCGTAAACCGCAACCGTGCCTTTCGAGAACTTCAGCTTCCGCATCAGCGCGCGCGGGTAAGAAATCGGACCAACCTTCATGCCCGAGGGTGTCTCGACGTCCAGCTTAGTAGCGACGAGGAATTTGTCGAGCGGCTTGCTTGATTGCACGTGCAGGCCGGAAGGAATGTCCATCACGACGCTGGCACGCGCTATTCGACCTTTCTTCACTTTGTCAGGCGCGATTGAACCGTTGACGTTCACATCCGAAGAGGATTGCGGCGCCGGATTCGAATAAAAACGCGTTGGCAGCAAGAGAATGATCGCTAACGAAAGCAGTACTGAGAATTTCGACATCTAGTTATTGGCTCCGATTGAAGTGGTTGTATTAAGTGTCACCTGACGCGCGGCCAGTTGCCCGCACGCGGCAAAAATGTCGCGCCCGCGCGGCCGTCGCACGAAAGTGTGAATTCCTTTCGCTTCGAGAATGTTTTTGAATCGTTCCACTGTCGCGTCTGTCGAAGGTCGGTAAGGGAGCGGGTCGGCCGGATTGTGTGGAATCAGATTAACCTTCGCTTTGATGTTGTGACGGTTGAGCAGATTTGCCAGTTGGCGCGCTTGCTCGTCTGAATCGTTGACACCGTCGAGCATCACGTATTCAAAAGTGAGTCGCTCGCCGGGCTTCAAAGTCTTTTCAAAAACTTTGCAGGCGCTGAGTAGTTCGTCAAGCGGCCACTTCTTGTTTATCGGCATCAGCTCATTGCGCAACTGGTCTGTTGGCGCGGCCAGCGAGATTGCGAGGTGCGGCCGAACGGAAGTGTTCGCAAGCTCGAGAATGCGCGGCAGGACGCCCGCAGTTGAAACGGTGACGCGGTTCGGCACGATGTGCAGGCCGTGCGGATCGGCCATGACTCGCAAAGCATTCAGCAAGGATTGCAGGTTGAGCAACGGTTCACCGGCTCCCATCGCCACGAGGTTCGTTCCGCGCGGGGGTTTGACGCCGACGCCATAAGCATCGTTAAGCGCAATCACGATCTGTTCGACGATCTCGCCAGTGGTTAATGAACGCAGCAAGCCGAGTTGGGCCGTCAAGCAAAATGTGCACTGGAGCGGGCAACCGGATTGAGATGAAAAACAGATTGTGTCGCGGCGTTCTTCCGGAATGAAAACTGTCTCGACCGGCAGACCGTCGTGAGTCTTCATCAGGTAACGTCGCGTGCCGTCGGAGGAGACGTATTGTGATTCGATCTTCAGGGTCGCGGCCTGAGCCACCTGATTCAACCGCGCTCGCAATTCCTTGGGCAGGTCTGTCATTTCGTCAAAACTACGCAGGCGGCGATGTTGCAGCGCCGCGAAGAGCTGCCGCCCGCGATAGGCCGGCTGACCCAGCGTCTCGACGAACGAAACCAGCTCCGGTTGAGTAAAGCCGGTTAACTGAAGTGCCTTGTCCATGCACGGTTATCTTAGCACTGAGCGCCTCTTTGGAGTGCGGTGCCTTGGCACCGCTTTGTTATTGATCTCGTAAACAGATACCAAAGCGGTGCCAAGGCACCGCACTCCAAGGTGGAACCTGAATGAGCGAAAAGCGTAAATTTCGTCATGCTTGTTAGACGTGAGCGATTGATTGGGGTCGTCGTGGCGCTTGTTTTGGGCTGCGGAGCATTCGTCTATGGATTGCGGCGGTTGACTTCGTCATAAATGAGAAGGGCGCGCGACCCGAGCGAATTGTGCTCTACGGTCACTCGCTGGGAACGGCGATAGTCGCCGACGTTGCGTCACGGCGACAGTTTGGCGCCGTCGTGCTCGAGTCGGGCTTTAGTTCTGCAAGCTCTATGGCGACCAGCGCGTTGCCGTGGCTGCCGCGATGGTTGCATTTTCTTGGGAAGAATCGGTTTGAATCAGCCCGGAAATTGGCGAGCGTCAGGTCGCCGATCCTGATAGTGCACGGTGATCTGGATCGGACCATCACACCAGGTGAAGCACAGGCGCTCTTCGCAGCCGCAAACGAGCCGAAGAAGTTGATGATCATTCACGGCGGCGGCCACAATGTCTTTGGCGCGCTGGGCGAACAGTACTTGAGTCAGATCGATCAGTTCATCCGCGAGTCTTTGTAGCCATTCCTAAATCACAGGGTCCAAGCCAGTGGCTACGGCACGACTGTGAATGTCGCTGACGGTGAGATCCTTTGACCCGACACGTGGTCGCGGATACGAACCTCAATCTGATATTCGCCGGGTTCGAGTGAGCGACTGTCGATCAACCGTGAGAGTGTCAGCCGCTGACCAGAGTCGTTAATCTGACGCCAATCTTCGACCTGCCGGCTCAATTCCTTTCCATCTTTCAGCAGTACGTATTCAGCATCCGCTGCGGGCCGCAGAGTCGTTTGATCGATCGCCGCGTTGTAGATTTGAAGATACACACCAATCGGTTGATTGCGGCGGTAAACACCGGAGATTTTTGGGATCACCTTCGTCGTTCCAATCACAAATGGACCAGTTGCGGCGCCACCTTCCTGGTTTTCGAGCTTGGCCGCAAGAATGATGCTCGACGCAGACAGACGATCGGCCGGAAACTGAGGAACCACAAATGTGACCTGCTTTCGGCCTGCTGCTCCCGATTGAATGTCACGCACGACAACATCCACTCGATAACGCCCGGGATCGAGAATGAACGCTTTCGCGTAAGCTGACTTCCGCGTTCGCATTGTGCTGAGCTCTTCGGCGGTCGCGGTGGTAGTTACCGAGTCTTCAAATTTACTCACGCGACGGTTAGCGACCGACAGCACGTTCCCCCAGATATTCAAGCGAGCAACTTGCAACCCTCCGGTATTCTCGAAACTAAGTTCATCGTTATTGGTTTGAACTGTGAGTACGGCCAGCACGCGATTGTCCGACTGCCGGAAGTAATTGACTGAGTTTCAAAATCGATCGCGTTCTCGTCGACGATCGGAGTGCGGTAAAGCCCCTCCAGGGAGGGGCATCAGTCAATACCGTAAGGGGGAGACGACGTGTTACTGAATGACCGTGAACTTCTGCGACGGCGCGAGTGATTGTCCGGTGACGCGATCGCGAATCCGAATTGCGACTTCGTATTCGCCTGTCCCAAGGTTGCGGGTGTCGATCAAGCGAGCGAGCGTGAGCCGCTGACCTGAATCACTCATGCCGCGCCAGTCTTCCGCCTGCTTGCCAAGTTCTTTGCCATCCTTGATCAATGCGTATTCCACATCGACGGAAGGCCGCAACGTAGTTTGATCGATGCCGGTGTTATAGACTTGCAGGTAAACACCGACTGGTTGGCCGCGATGATAGATACCGGAGACATTGGGTATCACTTTGGTCGTACCGATCACGAATTGGCCCACGGCTGGCTGATTTTGAAGGCTCTCGAGCTTCGCCGCGAGAATCATGGTGGACGTGGAAAGTTTTTCAGAATCGTACTTCGGAACAGTGAAGCCAAGCTGCTTCAGACCAGTTGCGCCCGAAGTCACGTCGCGAACAATCACGTCAACTTTGTAGGTGCCCGGCGATAGTGGTACAGCCTTTTGATAAGCTGACTTTCTGTCTTTCGCCTCGGAGAGTTCTTCGGCTGTCGCCTGGGTGATCACCGGATCCTCAAAGATTCCGACGCGGCGTCCGGCGACTGAAGTGATGCGCGCGAAGATGTTCATGCGCGCCTGCTGCACGCCGCCGCTATCCTGGAAAACGAGATCCTTGTTTTCTGCCTGGATGGTAAAAGCGGTGATTACTTTCTCGTCCGATTGGCGGAAGAAATCAATTCTGAGATCGAAGTTGAGCGGGTTCTCTTCGACGACACCTGTGTTGACTGCGGTTGCAAGATCGTTGAACTTCACTTGCGGTGGTCTGCTCAGATCCGCCAGCAGTTGCAATCGCGAGAACGGGCTGTCCTGCTCGCGCTGATATTGGGCGTTACCGATGCCGCCCATACCGGCGACGCGATCCGCCTTGTTTGACAGTCCTAACTGTTCCGACAGTGTGAGTCCCGCGCCGGGAACCATCAGCAAGGCGTCTTTTTCATTTGGATTTCTGGCGATGCGATACTCGCCACTGCCCGTCGGATCGACAAATTCGATTTCGACGCCGGAACCTACGCCGGCCAAGTAACGATAAAACCAGATCTCAAATGGATAAGTCGAGGTTGAACCGCCGCCTTCATATGATGGACGTTCGTAAGAGCCGCCCATCGGGTGAGTCTCTCGTTCGTCAGGCTTGCCATACATGATCCAGATCCGGCCGCGATCCGTTTTCCATCCTGGTATGCCCGAGCTGAAGTGTTCGTTGGCGTAGGCGATGCGCTCGTAGTATTCCTCTTTGAATTCGTTCTCGTCAGTATCGGGATCGGGGTCACGACGGCGCCAGAATTCCTCGATGAACCGCTCGCGCTCGTCGTCAGTGGCTAATTTTTTGAATGCTTTCCGCTCTTCGTCGGTAATGATGTAGGTAACGTCTTTATCCAGCCAGTCTTTGTACGCCTTCTTTAATTCTGGTTTTACATTGCGTGGCTTGGTGGACGGATCCGTCTGTTCCTGCGCAAAAACGCCCGCGCTGGCGCTCAGACAAAAGGCAATGACCACGGCCAGACGAAGGGCAACTTTCTGGTAAGACATTCCAAACTCCTGGGTGATGTACGAATTCGTGCGATACGGACTACTGCCGGCTACCGTTAGAAGACCAAGGATTCTAAGATCCCGTTGGAAACACAGTCAAGATGCGGCGACTAATCGACTTAGTTGCCCGAAAAGCGCCAAAACCACTGTGGCCTGAAGGCTTAGGTGGTAGTCCGAGGCTTGTTAAAGATCCACGCAATAAAGATAGATACGACGTACAGAACGAGCATCGGCGCTGCAAATAACAGCATGTTTGGAACGTCGTTGGTCGGAGACAAGACCGCAGCAGCAACCAAGATAACTACGATGGCCGTTTTCCAGATCCTGACCATAAGACCGGCTGTAACGAGGCCGATGCGAGCAAGAACGTAAGTGATTGCCGGCATTTGAAACACGATTCCCATACCGAGCATCACGAGGATGATGAAGTCGAAATAGTCGTCAGCCTTCAACAGGAGACGAAAATCACCTCCCAGGCCGAGAAGATATCGCGCGGCCGGCGGAAAAATCACGTAATAAGCAAACGCAGCGCCCACGATAAACGAGATGGAAGACAGAGTAATGAACGGGGTAACGTAGGATCGCTCGTGCGGGTAAAGCCCAGGCGACACAAATCCCCAAATTTGAAAGAGCACAAAAGGCAAAGACACGCAGACGGCCGCATAAAGTGAAACTTTCACATACAAAGCGAACGGCTCAAGCGCGCTAGTAACGATCAGTTTGTCGTTTACGCCGGAGAACGTTTCTGCGGCGGCGCCGATTTCGGTCGGCAAACGCACGCCCTTTGGAATGACAGTGTCTCCTGCAAAGAGCGCCTCGTCACTGAACAGTGCCAACTTGCCTTGCGCATCTTTGAGAACACGTGCCGTGACTGTGGCACCGGCCGGAATCAAACTGCTTCCCAGTTTCGTTTCCTCAGCGAAAACGTAGCGGCCAATGTCGTTCTCCTTCAAAGCTGTTAACGAGGAGATCACTTCTGTTCCAGTGTGACCTGCGATCGGAATTTGTCGTCGTTGCGCTTCTGCCAACGCGCGTTCGACTGGAGCTGCGAGGAAGGAGTAGATTGGACCAGAGACGAACCAACTCGCCATGCCGGCGACGAATACGAAAATGAAGCAACGGATCAGACGGCGGCGGAGCTCGTCGAGATGTTCGAGGAACGACATCTGTCCGCCGAGTTCTTCCTCTCCTCCTCGGTTGGTGGATATTGCTCTTAAGAATGCAGACATCGGATCAGTTTATAACCATTCTTGCTTTCTGATGGGTTGCGGTTCTGCGTGAGTAGGTTCTGCCGTGATTGCTACTGCTTCAGGTGGAGTTTCTGAATTCGTAATCACTGTGGACTCTCGCGCGACGACCAGTTCTGAGTTTGGTGTTTCGACCACTGGTTGGTCAAAGCTCTGCGCGGGTTCGTGAGTTGGAGTTGGTGCCGACTCGAGCATGGAATTGTCTTCAGTAGGGGCGCTTTCCAACGCGACCTCGCGTTCCCAGGTGCGCTTGAAATCATCCGAGGCTTTGCGGAATTCGGACAGACCCTTACCCATGGAGCGAGCAAGCTGTGGTAGCTTTCGCGGGCCGAAAAAGATTAGTGCGACTACAAGAATCAAAAGTAATTCGCCGTTGCCGATGGAATCGAGAATTAGCGCGAACACGGGTCGTTTTCACCTTCCTAAAAATTGAGAACACTGTAAACCTTGCCGGAGTGGGAAAGCCGGAAGAGTCGGGCTCTGGGTGACAGCGAATTGTAGCGCGTCACGGTTGAAAGTAGAAGGCACGAGAACTGTTCATACACTTTTGCAATGATCATTTAAGATCGTCAAGGGCGCAACGTGGATAACAACGTCTTCAGTTCTGAGCAAGCAATCGATTCGGCTGGAATGCTGCAGGCGTTTGCCGAGTGCGCGGAAGCAGTTGCTGCTACTACCAAAAAACTCGAAAAGGCGGCACTGCTCGGAAGTTATCTCGAAACGCTGTCAGATCCCGACCTGACTCGTGCCGCCAGATACTTCGCGGGCCACCAGTTCGCATCAGCAGACGCCCGCACGACTAACGTCGGTGGCAGCATTATCACAGCGGCGCTCTGTGACGCGACGGGCTTCAGTCCGGAGGATCTTTATCCGCGCTATGTTCGATTAGGCGATCCGGGTGAACTTGCCGCCGAGATCATCAAGGAAGTGAAACGCTCTATTCAACCTACCGTCACGCTCGCTGAGACTGAGTCGCTGATCACGAGGTTGAGTGAAACGCGTGGCATAAAGAATAAAACGGGATTGCTTGCCGCTGTGTTGCACCGAGCGTCGCCACTCGAAGGGAAATATCTGGTGAAGCTACTCGCGGGTGACCTGCGCATTGGTCTAAGAGAAGGACTTGTCGAGGATGCGATAGCTCGTGTCTTTGGTCAGTCGTTGGCGGATGTTGCTTACGCAAACATGTTATTGGGCGACATTGGTGAGACGGCGACGCGTGCACGCGCTGGTGATCTTCGGAACGTCAACATGCGACTTTTTCATCCGATAAAGTTCATGCTGGCGACACCGGCCGCTGATCTGACTGACGTAGCGCGGACCATGCCTGAAGAGTTTTTGATTGAAGACAAGTTTGACGGTATTCGTGCGCAAGCGCACGTTGAGAATGGAAGAGTTGCGATCTACTCCAGGACCATGGACGAAATCACTCATCGCTTTCCGGAGTTGATCGAGCCGCTTCGATCTTTGCCCACTGCGGTCATCATCGATGGAGAGTTAGTTCCCGCCAACGATGACGTTATTCTTCCCTTCAGCGAGTTGCAAAAGAGGTTGGGTCGAAAGAACGTTGGGACGCAGTTGCTAAAGGCAGTGCCGGTGGTGCTGGTGGCATATGACCTTCTCTACGCCGACGGTAAAGTCCTGATCGACCAACCCTTAAGCGAGCGTAGACATCTACTGGACCAGTTGGTGCCTGATCGAGGGCCATTGCGCATGTCTCAAGGCAAGCTGCTGCGGGAAGCTGCGCTGCTCGATGAGGAGTTTGAACTGGCCCGTGCCCGTGGAAACGAAGGTCTAATGATCAAGAGTCCGGGCTCCCCCTATAAGCCCGGACGACGTGGCCGTGATTGGTTGAAATTAAAGCGAGCGATTGCGACCCTGGATGTCGTCGTTACCGCCGTCGAAGTGGGCCACGGAAAACGGAGAAACCTGCTCTCCGACTACACCTTTGCGGTGCGTCGATCGGAGAACGACGATGAGTTCCTGAATATCGGTAAGGCCTATTCCGGCTTGACGGATCAGGAATTAACCGAGATGACTGAATGGTTCAAGAACCATACCCTCCAGGAATTCGGTCATGGGCGCGTTAGAATTGTGGAACCTACGGTCGTGATTGAAGTGACATTTGACAGGGTTCAGCCCTCAAAACGGCACAAGAGCGGCTATGCGCTCCGTTTTCCGCGTATACTTAGGTTAAGGCCTGATAAAAGCGCAGCGGATATCGATACGCTCGACACTGTCCGTCGGCTGGTGGAAAACACCGGAAACGTTCAGGAAAGGAGAATAATCGACTAAAAAACGCCGAAAACGGCTGCGGGCGGCTGAATTCCACGCGGCTTTGGCAATGCAATAGGTAAAGTTCCTATTGCCAGAGAAGCCGGATGGCGGTACGATGCAGCACGTCACCGCCTCCCAGTAAGCTTTTCAAACGTTGATCGGTGAGCCCGGACACACAAACCCACAGCCGCTAAGGCTACGCCACGGCGTAAGCTGGAGTGGGTTGTTTTGGGTCTGCGCTCTCAGTACACTGATAGCAGGGCTGCCAACGCTTCGTATAATAGGTAACCTGACGTCTCAGCCGTGATGCCTCCATCCTGCTGTTCAGTGTTGGAACCGCTGATAGTAGTATTGTCATCGGTAGTAGTCATCGCACGGGGCGGCGGCGGTGATATATAACCTGGGGTGTCCTGTTCTCCGGCAGGCGTAGTAACCGCGATTGCCGTAATGAGAAGCATGGCACATACTAAATGTTTGACAAGTTTCATCGATCTTTCTCCTCAAGAAGTTTGTATTCAAAAGCCTGTGAGGCCCGGTGTGTAACCAAGTAGAAACTGGTTGATTATGATAATATCCGTCAATTTAAAGGCTTGCAAGGTTCCTTGCGGATTTCCAAAAGTGGAGACCATATATGGATTTGCGTACCCCGGTTTTTGAAGGTGCGGCCGTTTCCGCGGTCGTTGAAAACCTCGTTCCCTTATGTGAGCTGGCCCAGAGATTCGAAGAAGCTGGCGAGTTTGAGCAGGCTGCTGAGACGCTCAGTCCGTTCTGGACAGGCCTGGTTAATAGACCAGAAACCAAAGGATTAGAGCCTAGGGCGAAGGCCGAGTTACTACTTCGAAGCGGAACCCTGACTGGTTGGCTTGGAAGCGCGAAGCAGGTGTCAGGAGCTCAAGAGGTTGCCAAGGATCTGATCAGTGAAAGCGCGACCCTTTTCGAAAGCTTGGGAATGGGCGAGAAAGTGGCGGAAGCTAGAGTTGACCTTGCTATCTGCTACTGGCGCGAAGGCGCGCTCGATGAGGCACGAGTTACGTTGCGCCTCGTGTTGGATAGTTTACATGAATCACAAAGTGAGCAGCGACTAAGAGCGCTGCTCAATAGTGCAATTGTCGAGAGGGTGGCCACCCGAGATCACGATGCCCTAAAGATTTGTACCGACGCGGCCCAGTTGTTTGATTCAAGCACTAACGACGCGCTGAAAGGTAAGTTTCACAACTCATATGCTGCCGTACTCAGAAGCATAGGCACCTCAGAGAACCGCGAGGACTACATCGATCTCGCTTTAGTTGAATACGCCGCGGCGAGTTATCACTTCGAGCAAGCTGGACACAAGCGATTTCAAGCTCGCGTTGAAAACAACGTCGGCTTTCTTTTTGCCACTATCGGAAGATTCAATGAGGCGCAGGAACACTTAACGCATGCTCGAGCATTGCATCTGAGTACGGGTGATTTCGGTGGTGCAGCAGGCGCCGAAGACACGCGAGCGCAAGCATTCATACTTGAGGGTAAGTACGAGCAAGCGGAACGAGCTGCGAGACTTGCGGTTCGTTCCTTGAAACAAGGTGGTGAGCAGACGGTCTTAGCCGAGGCGCTTACCACACATGGCAAAGCGCTCGCTCGACTCAACCAAGCCGCCGTTGCCAGAGTCACCTTGGACCAGGCTGTCGAAATTGCGCAGAACGCTGGTAATCCGGATCGCGGCGGAATTGCTGCGATAACGGCGATCGAAGAATTGAGCGACTATCTCTCAGCCGACGTGCTGCAAAACTATTACCGCACTGCCGAATCGCTGCTTTCAAATTCGCAGAACCTGAGCATACGAACTCGTTTGGGTGAATGCGCACGACGCGTTCTGTCCGTCGCACTCGAGAAAGCTGAATCAATGCCGTCCGGCTTTTCTCTGGACGCTGAGGTGTTGCGCTATGAAGGCAACTTGATCCGTCGGGCTCTTGAAGAATCAGGCGGCAGCGTCACGAGAGCCGCGCGGATGCTCGGCGTTACACACCAAGGTCTTGCTTTTATTCTGAATGGACGTCACAGCGATCTGTTATCCATTCGAACTCCGGTCAAGAAACGACGGCGAAGTATCATTCGCCATCACTAAGCATTTCCTTATAACCGATGCACAATTGGCGCTGTCTTTGCACAAAAGGCAGCGCCAGTGCTTTATTTGTGCTCTAACTATGAGTTCTCCTATTATCCCGAATCGATGACTGAAGTGATGACTGCCAAAATAGCCCCCCTGTTCCTGATTGTTTTGTTGGGCTTCTCCGCCCTTGCCCAAACTCCAAAACGACGGACAACGGTCAATCGCAAACCCCCAGTTGCGACCACGCAACCCGCGCCAGTTGCTCAACCAGCAGCTACACCGGCGCCTGCTAAGCCTGTCGCGCCGATTCCGATCGTCACCGTCAACGGACAAGCCTTCAGCACTGCGGATTTTGAGCCTTCGTTACGTCAGGAGTTGGAGAGTCTCGACGAAAAGATCGCACAGGCACGTCGCAGTGTTTTGGAGCTACAGATCAACACGATGTTGCTCCAGGTCGAAGCCAGGAAGCGTGGCATCGACACACATCGTCTGTACGAGTTGGAGGTAAGCAGTCGTATCCCGGCGATTACTCCGGCACAAATCAAGAAATTCGTCGACGACAATCGAGCACAATTGGAAGGCGTGGACCCGACAGTTGCTAACCAACAAGCGGCTGCTTATTTGCACGACCAGGCCGAAGACAAACTCGCTGACGACCTCGTAAAGCGTTTGCGAAAAACCAATCCCGTCGTGATGGGTGTTGACATCAATTCATCCAAATTGAGTCCTAACGCCGTCGTCGCAACTGTTGCGGACCAGTCCCTGAAAGCGGATTCAATACTCGAAAGACTAAAGCCGATCATTTACAAGATGAGGCTCGAAGCTTACGAACTAACCAGGCAACGTGCCGATCGGTTGATCGACGACATGTTGCTGCTAGACGAGGCAAGGCGCCGTCAGGTTGGACCAGAAGAGATAATCCGCGCGGAAGTCAGTGACAAGGTTCGAAACCCAACTGAAGAAGAGGTAGCCAAGTTTTATACCGACAACAAATCCCGTATCAACGGAGATCTGAACAGCGTCCGCAATCAAGTGGCAAGTTATCTGCAAGAGGAATCACGACAAAATCTCGAGAAGGATCTTTCAGCTCGACTTCGCAAGGGCGCAAACATACGCTGGCTAATCACTGAACCGGCTCAGCCGGTGCAAAACATCAGCGTGGATGACGATCCGTCGCGAGGGGATGCGAATGCTCCGGTAACGATCGTTGAGTTCACTGACTTTCAGTGTCCCGCGTGTGCAGCGATGCATCCGGTGTTGGAAGAGGTATTGAAATCGTATGGCAACAAGGTTCGATTTGTGGTTCGTGATTTCCCGCTGAACCAACACGAATTCGCACGCAAAGCAGCGGAGGCGGCCAACGCTGCCAATGCTCAGGGAAAATTTTTCGAGTACATCGCCATTCTCTTCAAGAATCAAAAGGCTCTCGACGTGCCGTCGTTGAAGAAGTATGCGAGTGACCTCGGATTAAATCGTGCGCGTTTCGACGCTGCATTGGATCGCGGCGTTTACACGGCTGAAGTCAAGAAAGACATCGAAGACGGGGAAATATACGGTGTTGGAAGCACGCCAACGATATTCATAAACGGAGTACAACTGAGAACTCTCAGCGCAGAAGGGCTGCGCGAAGCAATCGACCGTGCGGCTGCGAATTCTGGTAAACTCGCCTCACCCTAAGCCACAAAGATATGGTCGTTTCGCTAAAACCAGAGCGACTCAAGCGTTACAAAGACGTCGCGATGCTCCTGATCAAATACGGCCGCTCCGACTTGATCAGTGCGGCCGGACTCGAAGGCAGTGTTCTGCCCGACGAGATAGCGGCCGAGTCAGCCGCGGCACCGGCGGAGGATCTTGCCAAGGATCTCGAAAGGCTTGGTCCAACTTTCATCAAGTTGGGCCAGTTGTTGTCAACGCGCGCCGACCTGTTACCTGGTCCGTATCTGGAAGCATTGGAGCGACTACAGGACCAGATCGAACCGTTCCCCTATGAAGAAGTGGAACGAATTGTTTCCGGCGAACTCGGCGTCAGGATCTCCAAGGCTTTCTCTGACTTCGATCCCAAACCACTTGCAGCGGCGTCTCTGTCCCAGGTCCATCGCGCTTACATGCGCGACGGCAGAGCCGTCGTTGTAAAAGTTCAGCGACCTGACATCCGCGATCTCATCGTCAGCGATCTCGAATCCTTGGGAGAGATTGCGCATTTTCTCGATCAGCATACCGAACTGGGCAAGCGCTACGAGTTTGACAACATGCTGGTCAACTTGCGCAAAAGTCTTCTGCGAGAGCTCGACTTCACTATCGAGGCGAACAACCTAAGCACGATCGGACAAAACCTCGCCGAATTTGACGAGATAGTTATTCCGGAACCGATTGAAGACTTCACCACCAGTCGCGTGCTGACCATGGAATACATCACCGGAAAAAAGATCACAGCGCTCAATCCACTGCGATTGCTCGAGATCGACGGCAATTCGTTGGCAGAGGAGCTATGGGGCGCCTATCTCAAACAGTTTCTCATCGATGGCATCTTCCACGCCGATCCGCATCCTGGAAACGTTTTCCTGACTGATGACGATCGTATCGCGTTGCTTGACCTCGGCATGGTCGGACGAGTGACGCGAAGCTTTCAGGACAACCTGTTGAGACTTATGCTCGCGATCAGCGAAGGACGAGGCGAAGTGGCTGCTGAAGCTGCAATCAAGATGGGCGAAGAAAAGGAGGGCTTTGATCGCGAATCGTTCAAGCGACGAGTAACAGATCTGGTGGCCGAGAACAGCGATGCAGTTTTGAGTCGCCTCAACGCCGGCAAAGTGACGCTGGAGATCACCAGAATTTCAGCCGATTGCTGGTTCCGCTTGCCGCCTGAATTCACCATGATCGCGAAAGCGCTGCTCAATCTCGATCGTGTTGTTTACACGCTCGATCCGAGTTTCGATCCCAATGCCGTCATCCGCGAACGCGCCAACGAGATACTGCAACGAAACATCATCAAGAGTGTGGCTCCGAATAACCTGCTGGCCGGTGTTGTCGATCTAAAAGAGTTTGCCGAAAAGTTTCCCGCTCGAGTCAATCGAATCCTCGACTCTCTCGGAAAGAACGAACTACGTTTCAAAGTTGATGCGATCGACGAGAAGGTGATTCTGGAGGGACTGCAAAAGGTCGCCAACCGAATCACGCTCGGTCTCATGGTAGCTGCTCTTATTGTAGGCGCGGCGCTGCTGATGCGAGTTGAAACGGCGTTTCGAATTTTTGGTTATCCGGGATTCGCGATGATCTTCTTTCTACTGGCGGCTGCTGCGGGCTTCGTTCTTGCCATAAACATTCTTTTCTACGACGAGAAACGGCGGTCAAAACACTAGGGCTTCGTTTCCTTCGCGGTGAGCAACAGTTCTTTTAAGGTCGCGATTTCATCCTCACTCAGCGACGTAAAAGACATTCCGAATCCAACGCCCGGTTGATACGACGCAACAACTCCTCGCAGCGGTAACACCTCGCCTGACGGAAGTTGCATCTCCAGGTTTACGGGTTCACCAAGCTCCACTTTACCGTAGGTATTCACAAAGCAACCACCAAGGCTGACGTCATCGACTCGGGCTTCATGCCGCCGCGACATGCTTTCCCATTTTGCTTCGAGAAGCAGTCTTTTTCGCCTGTTACGTCTCCGCTCGTTGGACATCATTTGCCCCTTTCGCGTCGGTGGTACGCTGGTGGCCTAAAACCCATTCTAAACGAAGGCCGTCAAGGTGACTACGAACTACTGGCGCGGAAACAGATTTGTGCTGCTTGATGGCGACGCGGGGGCGTACTTCGTAAAGAGCCGGTACGCAAGCAGGAAGAACAAAATGAAGGCGAATGTTAACGGCAGGCGCGTATCTGACTTGACCAGCATCCAGAAGTGGATTACCCCCGCGATGGCAGCAAGATAAACAAGACGGTGCAGTTTCGCCCAGTGTTTTCCGCCAAGCCGCTTCACCATGCGGTTGGTTGACGTGATTGCCAGTGGGATCATGAGCACAAACGCTGTCATGCCCGCAAGGATGAACGGCCGTTTGACGACGTCCTGGCCGACGCTGAGCAAGTGAAACTGGCGATCGAACCAAACATAAGTCAGCAAATGCAGCGAGCCGTAAAAAAACGCGAAAAGTCCGAGCATGCGCCGGAGCTTTATGAGTGAGTTGACACCGAAAATCTTGCGCAGCGGTGTGACTGCGACTGTAAGACTGAGAAATATCAGCGTCAGCATGCCAGTCGTTTTGGTGGCAAAGTCGAGCGGATTTGGACCAACGCGCTTGCGGTAAAGGTCCCAAAGCAGCAGCACGAGGGGGATGAGCGAGTTCACGAAAACGACGAGTTTAGCGAAGGTCATCTTGTTTTTTTGTGCTTTGTACTTGGTACTTGGTCAGGATCTGCAAAGTACAAAGCACAAAGTGCAACGCTCAACTAAAAATACTTCACCAGATCCATTCCCTGATAAAGATAAGCCACCTGTTCCCCGTAACCATTGAATAACAACGTGTCGCGCCGGCTGTATTCGCCGATTCTTCGTTCGGTAGCCTGGCTCCAGCGTGGATGCGGCACGTTCGGATTCACATTCGAATAGAACCCGTATTCGTCGGGCGCTTGTATATTCCAGGTGGTCGGCGGTTCATCAGCCACCAGCGTTATCTTTACTACTGACTTGATACTCTTGAACCCATATTTCCACGGCACCACAAGTCTGATTGGCGCTCCATCCTGCGGTGGCAGTGTTTCGCCATACATGCCGGTAGCCATGATCGTCAGCGGATGCATCGCCTCATCGAGACGAAGCCCCTCGACGTATGGCCAATCGAGTATGCCGGTACGCTGGTTGGGCATTCGATTGGGGTCGAGCAGCGTTTGAAACGCGACGTAGCGAGCTTGCGAAGTTGGTTCGACCTTCTCGAGCAGCTTGTGCAGCGGGAAACCAATCCACGGAATCACCATCGACCAGCCTTCAACACAACGCAACCGGTAAATTCGTTCCTCAAGTGGAAACTTCAACAACTCATCGAGATCAAAAACTCGCGGTTTGTTCACCAGGCCTTCGACGGAAACGGACCAGGGCCGCGTAACAAAGCCTTTCGCCGCATAAGCGACGCCACCCTTCGAGGTGTCAAACTCGTAAAAGTTGTTGTAGTTGGTGATTGCTTCGAGAGGCGTCAATTTGTCGCTGACGACAAAACCCTCTTTGATCGCCTCTTCCGTCGGCGCTTTGACCACTTCAGTGAGCTTGCTGCCTTCGACTCGTTCGGCCGGGGGTGGATTCAGGTAACGATAAAGCAGCGTGCTGGCGGTTGCCGTTCCTGCCAGAACTGCGGCCTGCATAAACAGCCTGCGGTTTAGGTAAAGCTGTTTATCTGTGATTTTCTCTTCAGTTGGCTCCATTAAGACCTTGCTTTTAGGATACCTCTATTGCCACAAAGAAGCACAAGCAGCACAAAACTCTTGAGTCGGTAGCGTCGAACAGAATAGTATCGCCGCAGTGCCCGCCGAAAAACCCGAACACGAATCCGCCGCTGATAACATTGGATTCCGAAGCCGACTCCTCCGTTGGGGAATTGTGCTGTTTGTAGCGGCCGGCATTTTGCTGATTCCCGTACCGAGCGGCATCACCCCGCAATCGTGGCGCTTACTCGCTATCTTTGCTGCCACGATCATGGGATCGATCGTTCGACCGATCCCTGGCGCGGCGGTCGTCCTTTTGGGTGTCACTGCGCTGCCGCTCTTCCGAGTGTTGACGATCAATGAGGCTTTGACCGGCTATGCGGATCCGGTCGTTTGGTTAGTGCTGGCGGCGTTTTTCATCTCACGGGGAATGATCAAGACCGGACTCGGACGACGTATCGCTTTCCTTTTTATCAAAGCTATCGGACGCCATTCACTCGGACTCAGTTATGCGCTTGGCTCGACCGAGATGCTGCTCGCTACGGTAATACCATCAACCGGCGCGCGCTCTGGAGGCATCATCTTTCCCATTGCCAAGAGTTTGGCCGAAGCTTATGAATCGAAACCCGGTCCCACGGCCAATCGACTTGGCGCTTTTCTCATGACGAGCGTCTATCAGTGCAATGTCATCGTTTGTGCGACATTTTTGACGGGTCAGGCTTCAAACCCAATTATTGCGCGATTTGCTCAGGAGGCGACCGGAATTGAGATCACCTATGCGCGCTGGGCCGTTGCTGCAATCGTTCCGTCGCTGCTGAGTCTTTTACTCGTTCCGTGGCTGCTTTACCGCGTCTTTCCGCCGGAAATCAAACACACGCCCGCAGCGAGTGAGCTTGCTTCAACAGAACTGAAGGCAATGGGACCGATGAAGTGGTCCGAGTGGTTGATGTTACTTGTGTTTGGGCTGGTTTCGATTCTTTGGATGACGAGCAAGCTTCACGGCATCGACTATGCCGTTGTAGCGCTGCTCGGAATCAGCGTGCTTTTACTCACCGGCGTTTTGGATTGGGAGGATCTCATTAGTGAGAAAGCCGCCTGGAGCGTTTTCATCTGGTATGGCGGACTGATTCGCATGGCTGAAGCTTTGGGCCAGACAGGAATTACAAAGAGATTTGCCGAGGCTTCGGCGAGTCTGACAACTGGCTGGAAATGGTGGCTGGCGCTCGCCTCGTTGCTATTGATCTATTTCTACGCGCATTACGTTTTTGCGAGCATCACCGCGCACGTAACCGCGATGTATACACCATTCCTAATCGTGATACTCGCCGCGGGAGCTCCGACGTATCTGGCGGTGTTGTCGCTGGCTTATTTTTCAAACCTTGGCGCCTCGCTGACTCACTACGGTACGACGCCCGCTCCCATCTATTTCGGCGCGGGTTACACATCACAGCGAACTTGGTGGTTACTTGGACTGATTACATCTGTCGCAACGATTATTATCTGGAGTGTCGCAGGTTTTACGTGGTGGAAAGTTCTTGGACTTTGGTGAAAATATGGCTGGGTATTCTTCGACACCTTTAGCAAAGAAACTTGGTATCAAGGAAGGAACTCGGATCGCGTTGGTCAACGCTCCTGAGAGCTTTCAAGCCGAGCTGGGAGAACTGCCGGAACGAGTAGAGTTCGTAAAGCGCCTGACGAACTCGCTCGACATCATAGTTTTCTTTGTTTTGTCGGAGCGTGAGCTTGCCAAAGATTTTGCGAAGCTTGCGAAAAAGCTGACGACGAATGGAATGATCTGGATCGCGTGGCCGAAAAAGAGCTCGGGCGTGAAAACTGATCTTTCTTTCGATCCAGTGCAGAGAATTGGTCTCGATGCAGGTCTAGTCGACGTCAAGATTTGCGCGATTGACAACACGTGGTCAGGACTGAAATTTGTTTACCGGCTCAAGGATCGATCGAAGCCACAAAAAGGCGCAAAGTCCACAAAATAGTTTTCCACAGGTTCTGAGGAAAACTTTGTGGAAATCATGGTGCGGAGTTTTACAAAGCTGTTACAAATGCACACTTACAACGCTTTGCACACGCGAGCGGCGATCGCGAAAAGCTTTACCAATGAACGTGTTAAGCCTGCAACAGTGTCAACGCTCATGCGTGCGGCGACAGATGGTCCATCGATTTTCGACGCATCTACTAATTGTGGGACCAGACAAAATAAATACGAAGCGCTTGCGCCAAACATACGGCGAACGCTTTTTTGATTTTAAAGAGCACTCGAATTTTCTAGCGAATTCGTATGTCCGGTTTCGAACTTTGCAACAGTTACGACATAGAAATCAACTTCAACATCTGCTTGATGCGATCACGTATCCTCTCGCGTAAGAGTTGTTTGCGTTTACAAAGAGGTAAGTTGAGGCATTGATAACCAGCAAAATTTCATAGTTGATTTTGAAGCGAAACATATCTGAAAAAGGTATTGCAAAAAAAGTGTCGATAACTATAATGCGATTCCCTCGCTGAACATTTGATTGCCAATTAATAAGTTGTCAGCGGCCTGTTTTTGATCGAATCGTTTGAAGGTTTACTAGCTCTCATTTTTCTCGCAATTGCCCGGAAGCCTTCAGCGAAATGCAAGTCAGGTAGGTGTGGGGGCGCGACTCGTGCGGAAGTTGCGCAAGGCAATCTAGGCGTCGCCCAGTGGGACCTTCGCCAAAAAAATAACCTCAACATAGACGTTGTCGCCGGAGGAATCGAGGGCCGGAGCAAGGCGTAGTGTTGTCTCGATATAGTTTGCAAGAGTTCTTCAGCCCAGTTGGAGTGCGGAAATGACCGAAATACAAATGTCCCCCCAGGTAAAACACTGTCCGATTTGTTCACAGGATTTGCCGATATCTGAATTTGGAATCTGTCGCGCGCGTAAAGACGGTCGCAATCTTTATTGCAAGAGCTGCATTCGTCATAAAGTCACACAGAGCCGTCGCGCTTTGAAGGAATACAAAACTGCTCGCAAGAAGTACATTTCGCAGCAGGTAGAAATTGCCGAACTTCTTTCCGAGTCGGCAGGCGCCGGTCCATATCCAGCAAAAGCAATGAGTAAGTTGTCGCCCGTCGAGCGCGTACGCGACGCCATCAGACGCGGCTCGCGCACGCAGCGCGAGATTGCGCAGGAAACAAAACTCGGAAAAGACGAGATTGGAGATGCGCTAGCCAATCTGCTGCTTTGGACTCACGAAATCAGAACGCAGGTCGTGGACAATACACGACTCTATTTCCTGAACGATGCAGCAGAGACTACCGTTGACGATGGTCCGCGTCTGCCTGCGCGAAAGCGCGAGGTGCCGAGTTCATTCAGCTCTTTGCAGGGATTAATGCCTGGCAGGAACCCTGAAGGTGCGCCCGAGAAAATTGGAGGCTGGGTGGCAGCCTAGCCTTTAGTTCTGCTCTGTGTCTCTGTGTCTCCGTGGTGTTTATAACACAGAGACACAGAGACACAGAGGTTGGACACAGATATCAGTCAGCGAAAGCCTCGAGGACCTCACGGGCGTGATCTTCGGGTTTTACCTTCTCGAATATCTTTTTGATCTTGCCCTTCTCATCGATCAAAAAGGTGGTTCGATGAACGCCCATGTATGTTCGGCCCATGAACTTCTTCTCTCCCCAAACACCGTAAGCCTCGGCGATCGATCGATCCGTATCGGCTAAAAGTGTGAAAGGGAGTTTATACTTCGTCTCGAACTTCTTGTGGGATGCTTCGCTGTCTGGGGAAACACCTAAAACGGCAATACCTTTCTTTTTGAACTGGGAAAAGGCGTCACGAAACGAGCAGGCCTCTTTGGTACAGCCAGGAGTGTCGTCTTTAGGATAAAAGTAGAGCACCACCTTCTGCCCACGAAAGTCTTTCAAGCTGACAGTTTCGCCGTTGGCATCTTTGGTTTTGAAAGCGGGCGCCGTGGATCCTTCTTTGAACATGTTTGTCCTCTGGTCTTTGTTAGTAATGGTCTAAAAACAATTTCCATAAGATCTAGGTCATTTTCATGAAAGCCGCAACCAAGAACAAGCATAACTATTGGATGGTGAAGCAGGAGCCTGAAACTTATTCGTGGGATGATTTCGTCAAGGACGGCACTACTGACTGGACCGGAGTGCGAAACTATCAGGCAAGAAATAACCTGCGCGCCATGAAACCCGGAGACAAAGTTCTCTTTTATCATTCGGGTAAAGGAAAGGAAGTGGTCGGAGTGGCCGAAGTTGTGAAAGGTGCCTATCCCGATCCAACTGCCGACGATCCGCAGTGGCTCGCAGTCGATCTCAAACCCGTAAAGCCTTTGGCAGCTTCGGTACAGTTGGCAGCTATCCGTTACGACAAGCGTCTGAGCCAGCTTCCGCTGATTCGCCAGTCGCAACTCTCCGTGATGCCGTTGACCAGAGACGAATTTGACGTGATCATGACGATGGGCAGTAACAGAGCGCGCAGACGATAAGGAGGAGAGATGTTCAAGCAGATTGACTAGACGATGATCGTTGTCTCTGACATGGATCGCTCGGTTGAGTTCTATCGCGACAAGCTGGGAATTCCGTTGAAGTTTCAATCGCCAGATTGGACTGAGTTTGCCACCGGCACGACGACACTTGCTTTGCACGGAGGCGGCGTTCGCTCAGAGAATCCACCCGCCGGAGATCCGTCGAAGATTGCGGGCGCATGTTCGATTGGATTTAACGTTGACGACGTCGATAAAACGTACGAAGAACTGAAAGGGAAGGGAATCAGGTTCATCATGCCGCCGATGCAGCGCGAAGGCGAGGGAATAAAACTGGCTGTCGCGCTGGATCCGGACGGACTTCCGATCTCGTTCGCGCAGTTGATGGCACACGGCGCGGGAAGCTGAGAAATCAGTCGAAGAGTTTATTACCGCGATTTTCCTCCGAGGTTGCGGACTCCCTGAGTCGAGGATAAACCTTGAAGAGCGGCTCTGGAGCAGGAACTGGCTTCTCCGCCAGGGCCGCTTTAATTTCCACGGCATTAACAACCGCTTGCCCGCGAAAGTGATTGTTGGTGATCACGTACGTTTCGCGCGTGTTTTTAGCAACTTCCTTGATGCGCGTGATCCAGGGATCCAACTCGTCCAGCGAATACAGGTAGTTGTAACGTTCATCACGCGGCGCCTGCTCGCGAAACCAGTTTTGATAATTCCTTCCGTGAAGCCGCACGTAGCCAACTGGTGACGTTGTCAGTGCCGCAGGACGAATCGACCGCTTAAAAACCGGCTGATCGATATTGCAAACTCCCACGCTGCGCTCCTGTAGCCACTCGTAAACTTCCTCGTTGTTCCACGACGTGTGCCGAACTTCGACCACCAACGGATAATCGGAAAAGCGTTCGAGCAGTTGAGCCAGGTAAATCCGGTCGTCGGGAGTGTTTTTGAACGACCAGGGAAATTGAAGCAGCACCGAACCGAGCTTATCGGCTTTTGCCAGCACGTCCATTCCCTCGCGAAAGAGTTTTTCATCTTCCGCCGTCGCCTTGCCGCGTTCGTGAGTGAAGACGCGATGCAGTTTTGCGGTGAAAATGAACTGTTTGTTTGCGGCGACGCGGTTTGCCCACGATTTCGTGGTTGAAGGGGTCGGTGGCCGGTAAAAACTGCTGTTAATTTCGATGGTGTCGAAGTAACGAGCCAGATATTCGAGCGGGTCGAATTTCTTGCCCGGCTTTTCCGGATAGACGACGCTTTCCCAGTCTTTGTATGACCAACCGGCCGGACCGATTCTGATAATTGATTTAGCCACTTAGACTCCCAGCGAACTTTGACAGGATTTCAGGATTTTCAAGATTTACAGGATAATCCGAATAATGATGTTTCAGTAAAGGAGGTGACCGCCTTGCGTCTGACCGAAATGGTTTCGTGTTCTGGTTGAGCGGCGAAGCTTAGCCCGAGCTTACTCGCTCAGGTTTTGAGCGAGCTGCCCCAACAGCCTGACGACCCAAATCTGATTGTCGGTTTCGATACGGCCGACGACGCGGGAGTATACCGTCTTCGCGACGACCTCGCGCTCGTCCAGACGCTAGACTTCTTCACGCCCATTGTCGACGACCCTTACGATTACGGACGCATCGCCGCGCTTAATTCAATTAACGACGTTTGGGCCATGGCGGGCACGCCAATCACGGCTATGGCCATCACGTGCTTCCCGAAGAAAGGTGTCGATCTGGCGATTCTGCGCGAGATCATGCGCGGTGGGCTCGAGACGATCAATAAATATGGCGTGATACTGATTGGTGGACACAGTGTCGACAACCAGCAGATCATGTTCGGCTATTCGGTCACCGGCCTCATTGACCCGAACAAAGTAGCGACGAATGCGGGCGCGCGGGCAGGCGATGTGCTGATTTTGACTAAACCGATTGGCACGGGCGTGATTTCCACAGGCATCAAGAACGCGCGGGCGGAAGATGCGGTCGTCAAAGCTTCGGTTGAGGCGATGTTGACCCCTGGCAAATATGCGGCGGAAGCGATGCGCGAATTTGACGTAAAAGGCGCGACTGATGTGACGGGCTTTGCGCTTCTCGGCCACGCGTGGGAAATGGCGCGCGCGAGTAAAGTCACTTTTGAGATCGAGGCGAAGGCAGTTCCGCTGCTCGACGGCGCTTTGGAACTCGCTTCGGCAGGTATGCTCACGAGCGGCGACAAAACCAATCGCGAATACGTCGGAGCGGATGTCGAGATTGACCCGGCTGTCGATAAAGATTTAGTGAAGCTATTATTTGACCCGCAAACCGCCGGCGGAATGCTGATCGCGATTGCAGATGAGAAAGCCGCCGCTCTTCTTGCCACACTGCACCAAAACTATCCCTCGGCTCAGATAATCGGTCGTGTTGTAACCACAGATTACACAGATTTGCCCTTGATGACTGTAATCTGAGTAATCTGTGGAGTATTATTCTCGGCATTCAATCATGGCTTCTACAATCCGCGACTTTTCAGGGCAGCAGACCGTCTCGATAGCGGATCTCTACACGCAGGTTCGCGCGCGCACGATGGAGATCGTGGCGCCGCTCGAGATCGAGGACTACGTCATCCAAACGGCCGAATTCATGAGTCCACCGCGTTGGCACATCGGCCACACGTCGTGGTTCTTTGAAACAGTCCTGCAAGCCTACAAACCCGGTTATCGCGTCTATTCTGAAGACTATCTCTTCTATTTCAACTCTTACTACGAAGGTTTTGGCGTACGAATCGAACGGCCAAAACGCGGCACGAAATCACGTCCGACCGTCAAGGACACGATCGCTTACCGCAATCACATCGACGACCAGGTGCTCTCGCTGCTGCAATCGCCCGAGAGTTTGCCCAATGCAGAAACGGTACTGTCGCTGGTGCGGCTGGGCCTCGAGCACGAGATGCAACACCAGGAGTTGCTTGTTTACGACATCAAGCATCTGCTGTGCGATCAATTCAACCCGCCGATGAAGCCGCTCCCGCAGTCGTCAACAAGAGTTGAAGGCATGGCTGAAGTTGAAGGTGGACTGTTCTGGCTCGGTTTTGACGGTTCGAAAACCCGCGAGTTTGCCTTCGACAACGAGAAGCCTGCGCATCAAGTCTTTCTGCAAGATTTCGCAATCGATAAAGCTCCGGTCAGCAACGAACAGTTTCTCGAATTCATTCACGACGGTGGCTATCAAAACTTTCGCTGGTGGTTTTCTGAGGGCTGGGAAGCTGTGAATCGCGAACACTGGCGCGCGCCGCTTTATTGGGAACAGCACGACGGCGAATGGATGATTCGAGACTTTTCGGGCCTGCAAAGCGTCCCGAGCCGTAATAACGACCCAGTTTCGCACGTCAGTTTTTTCGAGGCCTCGGCGTTTGCAAAATGGGCCGGCAAACGGCTGCCGACGGAGGCGGAGTGGGAGAAGGCCGCGTGTTATGATGCGCGCCGCAAAACCAGGAATGCATTTCCCTGGGGCGACGGCAGTCCCACTAGCGGCAACGCAAATCTTTTCGAAAACGGTCTCTGGTCAGTCGCGCCAGTCGGCGCATTTCCGCAAGGCGCGAGTGCCTATGGCTGTCAGCAGATGATTGGTGACGTGTGGGAGTGGACCACGTCCGATTACGTGCCTTACCCCGGCTTTAAGTCGGAGTTTGACGAATACAACGACAAGTGGTTCGTCAATCAGAAAGTCTTGCGTGGCGGCTCGTTTGCCACGCCGCAATTGCATATCAGAGCGACCTACCGAAACTTCTTTCACGCCCACGAGCGTTGGATGACTTCCGGATTTCGGTGCGCGCGAGATATGTAATCCGCAGATTACGCAGATTTCGATCCCTGCCTGAAGGAGAACATCATGTCCCGAAGACCTCGGAGACTGTTGGTCAGTCTTGTGTTAACCGTCTCATTCGCTCTTCCGGTGCTGGCGCAAACCGATGCGCGCAATAACACTGAATCGACTGGCGCTGCCGCAACGTCGAGTCCGACAAAAGCAGCGGCGATTAATCCGAAATACACCACGCCGAAGTCTCCGCTCGACACGGCTTACGGCGCGAAGATCGCCGAGTACACGACTGAGAAGTATTTCCTGACGGAACTAGTCGACCACTTGCCGCTCTCTGACAAAGTGCCGTCGCCGGAGAAAGTCCTGGGCTACGCCGTCGGCACGCCAAACAAACTCACGTACACAAAAGATCTCTATCGTTACTACCGCGCGTTGGCAGCAGCGTCGCCGCGCGTGCGCGTCTTCATTGCGCCGGAGAAGAGCGAAGAAGGTCGCGAGCAGATGCTCGTGCTCGTGAGTGACGAAGCAAATCTCGCCCGGCTGGACCGTTACAAAGAGATCACTGCAAAACTGGCTGACCCGAGAAAGCTCAGCGACGCCGAAGCGCAGACACTAATCGCGGAAGCCAAGCCGTTTTACTGGGCCTCCGGCTCGATTCACTCGCCCGAAACTGGCTCGCCCGAAATGTTGATGGAAATGGCTTATCGTCTGGCCGTTGAAGACTCGCCGTTTATCGAAGACATCCGCAAAAACATGATCGTGATGATCACTCCCGCGCTCGAAGTCGATGGGCGCGATCGGATGGTCGATCTTTACAACTATCGTAAAGCCAATCCCGGCAAACCAGCGCCCTCGCTGCTTTACTGGGGCAAATACGTCGCTCACGACAATAACCGCGATGGCCTCGGAATGGCGCTCGCTCTCACGCGCAATCAAATGCGCACGTTTCTCGAGTATCACCCGACCGTGCTTCACGATCTGCACGAGTCAGTGCCTTATCTCTATACGATGACCGGCACCGGTCCGTACAACGCGTGGCTCGATCCGCTGGCAATCGACGAGTTTCAGTTGCTTGCCTACCACGAGATCGAGGAGATGACCAAGCGCGGCGTCCCAGGCGTTTGGACGCACGGCTTTTACGACGGTTGGGCGCCCAATTACATGCTTTACATCGCGACCGGCCACAACTCGATCGGACGTTTTTATGAGACGTTTGGCAACGGCGGCGCCGACACGCGTGAGCGAACATTGCCTCCCGCCCAGACGTCGCGCGTTTGGTATCGTCCGAATCCACCGTTTCCGCGCGTCAATTGGTCCATGCGCAACAACATCAACATGCAGCAGTCGGCCATCCTCTTCGCCATGAACTTCGTGGCGAAGGAGAAGGAGCGTTTTCTCAACAACTTTTATCTCAAGAGCAAACGCGCTGTGGCCAAGGCGTCAAACGAAGGTCCGGCAGCCTACATCATTCCCGGCGACACGCCGCGACCTGTTGAAGCCGCTGACATGGTCAACCTCATACGGATGCAGGGAATTGAAGTGCACCGCGCCACGAAGGAGTTCAGCGTCAAAGACCAGAAGTATCCGGCGGGTTCTTACATAATTCGGATGGATCAGCCGTATTCCCGCATGGCCGACATGCTGCTCGACACGCAGTACTACAACGTCAGCGATCCAGCGCCTTACGATGACACTGGCTGGACGATTGGCGCGATGCGCAACGTGAAAACCGTGCGTGTAGTCGACAAGAGCGTGCTCGATGCGCCTGCGACTCTGCTAACCGAGGACGCAAAAGTAACCGGCCAGCTTACGGGCCCAGCTTCCGCAGTCGCCTACGTCATCAATCACAACACCGACAACACTCTCGCGACACTGCGTTTCCGCTTGAAAGACGTGAAGATGAGCGCCGCTGAAGATTCGTTCAAGATTGGCGACCAACAGTTCAATACCGGCTCGTTTATTATCAAGAAAGACGGAAATCCACAGGATCTGAAGACGCGGCTGGAGCCGGCAGTCAAAGAGCTCGGTCTAAAAGCGGTCGGCGTTGACAGACTGCCCGATGTTAAGACTCACGAGCTTGCAGTGCCGCGCATCGCGATCGTTCACACCTGGACCAACACGCAGAACGAAGGCTGGTATCGCATCGAGTTTGACCGGCTGCAAATACCTTACACGTACATTTCCGATCATGTGATTCGCAACACGCCCAATCTGCGCGAAAAGTTCGACGTACTGATCTTTCCGCCGGTTGGTGGTTCGGCGCAGACGATCGTCAACGGCATGCCGAAACGCGGCGACCCGATTCCGTGGAAACAGTCTGCGGTAACGCCAAACTTTGGTAATTCGCCCGATCAAACCGATGACATGCGTGGCGGGATGACTGTTGCCGGGGTCGCCAATCTTCAGAAGTTTATTGAGGACGGCGGATTATTCATCACGATTGGTAGCATTTCGCAGATACCGATCGACTACGGCATCACGAACGGCGTGTCGATTCAGCAAGCAGACAAGCTCCAGGCACGTGGCTCGATCTACAACTCGACGTTTGCAGATCGCAAGAGCCCGATTGCTTACGGCTATGATGCTGGTTTGCCGATTTACTTTAACCAATCGCCGGTGTTTCAAGTTGCTGCCGCAGGTGGCGGTGGCGGTTTTGGTGGCGGCGGTCAGGGCGGCGGAGGAGGTACGTCGCGTGCCTCGGGTCGCGGTGGCGTGGGCGATCCGGATGTGATTCAGGCAATGCCGCAGCCGCGGCCGGCGGATCGTTCGAATCGCGAGGATTCCGATCAGGAGCAGCGTGAGAGTCCTTTCTTCGTGCCGCCGCAATTGCGACCTCGGGTCGTGTTGCGCTTTGCGAACGAAGAAAAGAACCTGCTTGTGAGCGGCATGCTGGCTGGCGGTAACGAGCTTGCGAACCGTCCCGCTGTGGTTGACGTGCCGGTTGGTCGTGGACACGTTGTGATGTTTGCGACCAATCCGATGTGGCGGCATCAAACGCAGGGTGAGTTTTTCCTGTTGTTCAATGCGGCGCTGAACTACGACAACCTGAGTGCCGGGCGTTCCGAGCCACGTGGGCAGGGACAACGACCCAGCAGTGTAGATGAGGATCAATAACTATGTGAAGATTTCTCCCGCAAAGGCGCAAAGGCGCAAAGAAGATCTTAGCTTGATCTTTGCGCCTTTGCGCCTTTGCGGGAGAAGCTGTCTTTCGTGATGGAAACGTTTCTCACGGACATCGAAACACGCGTGCTCGGCTCGTTGATCGAGAAGCAGGTGACCACGCCTGAATACTATCCACTCACGCTCAACGCGCTAACACTCGCCTGCAATCAGAAGAACAACCGCAACCCAGTCACTTCATATTCCGAGAATCAGGTCGGTGACGCCCTTGAGAGCTTGCGCGAGAAGAACCTCACGTACGTTTTCTACGGCAGCACCAGCCGCGTGCCGAAATACAAGCACGTGATGCCGGAAGTGATGCACCTCACTGCGCCGGAGACGGCGTTGATGTGTGTGTTGATGTTGCGTGGACCACAAACGCTCGGAGAATTGCGCGGCAATGCTTCGCGACTGCACGAGTTTTCGAGTCTGGAAGAGGTTGAGGAAACTCTGAATGGTCTCATCTCGCGTGACCCCGATCCGCTCGTGGCGCGCCTGCCACGCCAACCGGGACAGAAAGAAGGACGGTTTGCGCATCTGCTTTCCGGCGTAATAGATGTTGAAACTCTCGTCACAGAAGTCGAGCGCACGCCGGCGGTGAGCTCTTCGCGACGTTTAGAGCAGAAGGTTGACGAGCTTGCGGCGGAGGTCGAGAAACTGAAGGAACAGTTCGAGCAATTTAGAAAACAGTTTGAGTGAGCTATGAATTTCATAGATGAAACAGATGCCCTTTTGTGGTTATAATGTCCGTCCCTTATGAACCTGGAAATTTTCCATCCAGCGGTGGCGCGCTGGTTTGCGCGGGCCTTTCCCGCGCCCACCCAGCCGCAACTCCAGGCGTGGCCGGAGATCAAGAAACATCGGCACACACTGATTGCCGCGCCTACCGGTTCCGGTAAAACTCTCGCAGCATTTCTTTCCGCTATCGACGATCTGGTTCGACTCGGCGTCGAAGGACAACTCGACGATTCCACGCACGTCATTTACGTCTCGCCGCTGAAAGCACTCAGCAACGACGTGCAGCGCAATCTCCAGATTCCACTCGAAGGCATTGAGGCCGAACTCAAAACTCTCGGATTACCGGAAGTTAATATTCGCACGCTCGTGCGCACCGGCGACACGCCCGCCGCCGAACGCACAGCGATGACAAAGCGACCGCCACACATCGTTGTCACAACGCCCGAGTCGCTTTACATCCTGCTGACGAGTGAAGGCGGGCGGCGTATGTTGGAAACAGCGCGGACGGTGATTCTCGACGAGATTCACGCCGTCGTCGGCGACAAGCGCGGCTCGCACCTGGCGCTATCGATCGAACGTCTCGAACACCTCGTCCGCCAACATTCGCACTCGCTCATTCGTATCGGTCTCTCAGCGACACAGCGGCCGATTGAAGAAGTGGCGAGATTCCTGGTCGGCACGAGAAATCTCGGAGCCCACAACACACCCAACTGCATCGTCATCGACAGCGGCCACGCGCGAAAACTCGACATCGCGATCGAACTGCCCGAGTCGCCGTTGCAAGCAGTGATGTCCGGCGAAGTTTGGGATGAAGTTTACGATCGACTCGCCCAACTAATTCGCCAGCACAAGACCACACTGGTCTTCGTCAACACGCGCCGGCTAGCCGAGCGAGTCGCGCGGCATCTGGGCGAAAGGATCGGAGATGAGAACATCGCGGCGCATCACGGCAGCCTCGCCCGCGAACAGCGTTTGATGGCTGAGCAGCGATTGAAGTTCGGCGAGCTGAGCGCGCTGGTTGCCACAGCTTCTCTCGAACTCGGAATCGACATCGGCGACGTGAATCTCGTCTGCCAGCTTGGTTCCACTCGTTCCATCGCGAGTTTTCTCCAGCGTGTTGGCCGTTCCAATCACACGGTCGCCGGTTTTCCCAAAGGAAGAATCTTTCCGCTGTCGCGCGATGAGTTGGTTGAATGCGCGGCGATTGTAGATTCTGTTCGACGTGGCGAGCTCGACCGTTTGGAGATACCTGAGCAACCTCTCGATATTCTGGCCCAGCAGATCGTTGCTTCTGTCGCGGCTGAGGAGTGGGGTGAAGACGAACTCTTCGCGATGACCCGTGACGCTTATCCTTATCGCAGTCTGGAACGCGAACAGTTTGACTCTGTGGTGCGCATGCTCGCGGAAGGTTTCACCACAAAACGAGGCAGACGGTCGACATATCTGCATCACGATGCGGTCAATAAACGATTGCGCGGTAGACGCGGAGCACGGCTCGCTGCGATCACTTCAGGCGGTGCGATACCTGACACAGCAGATTACGCCGTCGTGCTCGAGCCAAGTGATCTCGTAATTGGCTCAGTTAATGAAGACTTTGCGATTGAGAGTTTGCAGGGCGACATCTTTCAACTGGGAAACACTTCGTGGCGTGTGCTGCGAGTGGAGCAGGGAAAAGTGCGGGTTGAAGACGCACACGGCCAACCGCCGTCGATTCCGTTCTGGCTGGGTGAAGCGCCCGCGCGAACGCACGAGTTGTCGACTTCGGTTTCGCGCCTGCGAGAAGAAGTTGCGGCGCGAGTTGAAGTCAGTAACACGGATGATGCAGATACGGATTCCGAATCGAACGGATCGAAAGTCAATCTCGAGCCGTCGCTCGATTGGTTGACGCAGGAGGTTGGAATCTCGCGTCTAGCCGCGGAACAGATCGTCGAATATCTTGCCGGTGCAAAGATCGTGCTCGGCGTGATGCCTTCGCAGGAGAATCTCGTGCTCGAGAGATTCTTTGACGACAGCGGCAGCATGCAACTGGTCCTGCACGCGCCATTTGGCAGTCGATTGAATCGCGCCTGGGGGCTCGCCTTACGAAAACGTTTCTGTCGCAAGTTCAACTTTGAATTGCAGGCCGCTGCTACGGAAGACGCGATCGTTCTCTCGCTCGGACCAACCCACAGCTTTCCGCTGGACGAAGTCTTCCACTATTTGAACTCGAAAACTGTGCGACAGCTCCTCTGCCAGGCTCTGCTCGACGCGCCCATGTGGAACATCCGCTGGCGTTGGAACGTCACGCGCTCTTTGGCTGTCTTGCGGCGTCGTGGCGGGAAGAAGATTCCGCCGCAGTTACAGCGAATGGACGCCGAAGATCTGCTCACAGCGGTCTTTCCGGACCAGGTTGCGTGTGCTGAGAATCTAAATGCCGGTGAACGAGAAATTCCGTCGCATCCACTGGTCGAACAGACAGTGAAGGATTGTCTCGAAGAGGCAATGGACGTCGATGGTCTGGAGCGTCTGTTAACCGCAATCGAGCGAAACGAGAAGAACCTTTTTGCGCGCGATGTGATCGAGGCCTCGCCTTTGTCGCAGGAAATACTGAACGCGCGTCCATACGCCTACCTCGACGATGCGCCGCTCGAGGAACGCCGCACACGCGCCGTGTTTCAACGGCGCTGGCTCGACCCTGAAACAGCCGCCGACATGGGCAAACTCGACCAGGCCGCAATCGATCGCGTGCGCGAGGAAGTGTGGCCTGATCCGCGCAATGCAGACGAGCTTCACGATGCGTTGGTGGAGCTTGGTTTTTTGACAGAGGAAGAAGGCTCGAAGTGGCAGGAGTTCTTCACTGAGTTGAATGCCGATCGTCGTGCAGCGGTGTTGACCACTGCTAATGCAAAGAGGTTGTGGGTCGCTGCCGAGCGGCTGCCGCAAATCACTGCTGTTTATCGCGATGCTGAATTGCAACCTGCAATCTCGGCGCCTGAGAGCGTCGCGCGAACGACGTGGAGTTTTGAAGATGCACTGGTCGAGATCATTCGCGGACGTCTCGAAGCTTCAGGACCAGTGACGGTCGAGCAGTTGATGGCTTCGTCGGATTTGAACAAGCTCGACATCGAAACGGCGTTGCTGAGACTCGAAGCTGAAGGTTTTGTAATTCGCGGCAAATTCACTCCGGGCACGACTGAGACTGAGTGGAGTGCGCGACGCCTGCTCGCGCGCATTCATAGTTACACTTTGAATCGACTGCGGCAGGAGATTGAGCCGGTCGCGACCACCGACTTCATGCGTTTTCTCCTTGCCTGGCAAAAAGTGGCGCCCGAGCAGCAGGTCGAAGGACCCGACAGTTTGCGGGCTATCATCGAACAGTTGGAAGGTATCGAAGCGCCGGCCGCAGCGTGGGAAGGCGAGCTTCTGCCGTCACGAATGGTTGAATACGATCCCGCGTGGCTCGATGCGTTGTGCTTGTCGGGTGAGGTGGTTTGGGCGCGCCTGACTCCGTTGTCGCGCTCGGCGGCAGTTGAGAGCGGGGAAAGGGCGCGCGGCTCGGCGCCAGTTCGAAACACTCCCATCGCGCTTTTGCGTCGCAAGAATTTTGCGCTCTGGAGCTCTGTGTTTCCACAACCGGCGCCGGCGATTGCGAGTGAGTTTTCCAGCACCACGCAATTGGTCTACGACTACTTGCAGACGCGCGGTGCGTCGTTCTTCACTGACATCGTTGAAAACACGAGGTTGTTGCGCAGTCAGGTTGAAGAAGCGCTTGCCGATCTAGTGGCGAATGGTGTGGTTGTTTCCGACAGTTTTGGCGGACTGCGCGCTTTGTTAACTCCGGGCAGTCGAAAGACGCAGGCGGCCGCACGTCGAAAACATCGCCAGCCGATTTATGAGATGGCGAGCGCGGGTCGTTGGTCCATGCTGCACCGCAACAACGTCACACAAAATGCTGCAGACCAGGCGTTGACTGAAGAAGTCGCGTGGGCGCTGTTGAAACGCTATGGAGTAGTCTTCAAACGCTTACTCGAACGCGAAGGAATAGCATTGCCATGGCGCGTGCTGCTTCGCCTTTATCACCGGCTGGAAGCGCGCGGCGACATACGTGGTGGCCGTTTTGTCGGCGGCATTTCGGGGGAACAGTTTGCTTTGCCCGAGGCGATCGGAATGCTGCGTTCGATTCGTCGTGCTGGTCCACAGGATAGTTTGATTTCGGTGAGTGCTGCCGATCCGCTGAACCTGGTCGGCGTAATCATTCCCGGCCCTCGCGTGACCGCGCACACGAGCAACCGTATTCTCTATCACGACGGCGCACCAATCGCGACCTTCGAATCCGGCGAGACGCATTTCCTCGTTGAACTCAGTCGCGCGATGGAATGGAAAGCGAAGAGCGCCTTAATGCGCAAAGCCACCCGCCCCGAACTGCGCTCCTACCTGCAACGCCCCGCGTAAACCGCAAAACTTAGCCACAAAAAGGCACATAACCGCACCAAATCGTGTCAATATGTTCTGAAATCACCTTTGATTTCAACAAAATACCCCGCAAATTGGGCAAGGCATGGTAGTTGCCAAACTTCCCCACAGGAGGTCTGGAAAATGAAAATAGCTTACTCGAGTAAAAGAATTGGCGGATATTTACTGGCTTTCTTCCTACTGTTTGGAATCATAACAGTTGCCAGTTCCAGCGCTCAGGCCCAGTATCCCTGGGGCTATGAAAGAGACCGCCAGGACCGCCGAGACGACCGCTACAGAAACGACCGTTACAGAAACGATCGCTATCGGCGCGGCAACAGCGGTTACGGATATGAGGTAGCGCGACAGCAGGGCTACAGCTACGGTGTGAACGTGGGTGCGGCCGATGGTCAGCGCGGCCAGAGCTACAATCCAGAGCGTTCGCGTTACTGGAAGAATGCAACCGAAGGCTACAGCTCGTCCTACGGAAACAAGGGACAGTACAAGCAGGTCTTTCGTGATGCGTTCGAACAGGGTTATCGGGATGGTTACCAGCGTTATGGGAACAACCGGCGAGGTCGCTGGGACAACCGCTGGCCGCGGTATTAACCCAAAACTGAGATAAACCAAAATGAGAGGGGCGCCGGATTCCTGGTGCCCCTCGTTAGTTTTAAAGAAAAGCTGGAATCCCGGGTCGATTGGCACTGCCTTTAACGTGGACAGGAGTTAATCGAAGTTCACAAAGGTGCCAATGAAAGTACTAGCCCAAAAAGCCCCAACGTTAGAGTTTTCAGTAAGTAAGCGTCGCCCCTGGCGGTATTTACTGGTTAATCCCAGAACCTCCGTACCTTCGACTCTCGACTTTATGCGCGTGAACAATGCGACCGTGCGCGAAGGAAGATCGCATCGTGTTTGGCCGCCCGAGGTTCTGCGCAAATTTCAGACGGCGGAGATCATCACTGACCTGCAAAGTCCGCATTACGTGGTCCGCGATCGCAGCATCTCGCCTGTAATAGGACGATCCTAAAAATAGGTCCTATAGGACCGACAGGACCTATTTTCACTTCTTGTTCTGCTCGTCGAGCCAGGTCTTGAGCGGTGCGAAGTAATCGATGATCGCAGTCGCGTCCATTTTCTCTTCGCCAGTCATGGCCTTCAACGCTGCCGGCCAGGGCTCGCTCGCTCCCATCGCCAACATCGCCTTCAGTTTTTCACCAGCTTTCTTATTTCCATAGATCGAACACTGGTAAAGTGGACCAGTGAATCCAGCCTCGCGACACAGCGCGCGGTGAAACTGAAACTGCAAGATAGCCGCGAGAAAGTATCGCGCATACGGTGTGTTCGCCGGCACGTGATACTTCGCTCCAGGATCGAAGTCCTGCTCGGTGCGCGGAACAGGTGGGGCCACACCCTGGTACTTCTCACGCAGATCCCACCAGGCCTTGTTGTAATTGTTTGGACCAACATCGCCGGAAAAGACTTTCCAACGCCACTGGTCCACCAGATATCCAAACGGCAGAAAAGCGACCTTGTCGAGCGCACGATTCAACAAGAAACCGATGTCGGCTGTTGGATCCGGCACCTTGTCGATGAGGCCGAGTTGTTTCAGATATGGAGGCGTTACTGACAGTGCAATCGTGTCGCCGATGGCTTCGTGAAATGCGTCGTTGGCACTTTCGCGAAAGAGGAACGGTTGTTTCGAGTAAGCCATCTGGTAGTAGTTGTGGCCCAACTCGTGATGCACCACCGAGAAGTCTTCCTCATTGATCTGCACGCACATTTTCAGGCGCACGTCGTTTTCGTAATCGATGTCCCACGCACTCGCATGACAAACCACTTCGCGATCCGCCGGCTTAATAAACAGTGATCGTTCCCAAAAAGTCGGCGGCAGTTGATCGAAACCAAGTGACGTGAAGAACGACTCGCCATAGCGCACCATCTGCTTGGCGTCAGTATTTCGAGCCTTCAGTATTTGCGTCAGGTCGTAACCACGATCGGCGTTGGCGGGAGCGAGCAGCGGATAGATGTTGGCCCATCCCTGGGCCCACATGTTTCCGAGCAGATGTGCTGGTATTGGCTTGTCTTCTGAAACGACGTCCTTGCCGTATTTCTCCGAGAGCTTGCGTCGCGTGTAAGTGTAGAGCGAGTCATAAAGCGGTTTGACTTGTTGCCACAGCCGTTCCATCTCGGCAGCAAAGGCGTCGGGCTCCATATCGTATTTCGAGCGCCACATCGCGCCCGTGTCTTTGAAACCCATCTCCTTGGCGCCCTTGTTGCTCAGCTCGACAAAGCGCACGTAGTCTTTGCGAATCGGCACGGCGATCTGATGCCATCCCAGCCACACCTTCTTCAACTCTTCGGGATCGCGGCTGTTGCCCATGATCTGTTCGAGGTCAGGCAAACTGAGACACTTTCCCTTGTCACCTTCAGGACAATACTTGCCCTTGCCGTAGTCGCTCTCCATGGAAGCCGCCAGCTTTGTGAGCTCGGCGCGCTCTGCGGGATCTTTCGGCGCGGGTAAGGTCAGGGAGAGCTTCAACAGTTTGAGTTTGCGTTTGGCGTCGGGCGAGAGGTCAACGTTTTCGTATTGTCGTCCCTGCTCCGCGAGCTCTGTGGTTGCGGCAATCAGGTTTTCGTTGGCCTCTGCTGAAAGTGATTCCGTGTCGTCAGTGATGAACGTGCTCCTCACCCAATCAGCGCGCGCAGTTTTGATGTTCAGATCGAGCAGACGTTTTTCGGCGTCGCCAATGAATTTCTCTGCCTCCGCTTTGGAGCCCGAAGCTGAAAGTGAATTTGGATTATTCGTACATGACATGAGCGCTAGTATCACACTGGAAAGAAAAAAGATGCCAAGCCACAAGCGGCGGCGCTGAGAGATCGATCTCACCATTAACCTCCTGAGGATTCATTCTTTTGGAGAAACGGATTGGGGTTTAGGACCACACTATACCCGCGGAGTGCACGAATACTCAATCTCTGTGCTACCTCTGTGTCCTTTGTGTCTCTGTGGTGGAAAAGAATTTAACCACAGAGACACAGAGGACGCAGAGGTAGCACAGAGACACAAAGCGGCACAAAGCACAAGGATTAGTGAGGGCTTAAGCTTCTGGTCGAAATGACTATATTTTTGCGCCGCTTTGTGACGACTAGGGGGCAGCGATACCTTTCTTGATGTTTCGCTGCCACGCTTCGTAGTTTCGGATTCTGCGTTTGGCTTGTTTGCGAGTTAACTTCATTTCCTGGGCTACGTAGTCGATGCGCTGGGTCCGATCCTTTTTCTTGTCATAGCGATCACCCGGCGCCCTCTGGTAATACTTATATGCAGTCGACCACTCTGCTTTTACTTCTTCGGTGGCTTGAACGCCCCGTCTTTCCGGCATGCCTGCGGGCTCCCTTCGCGAAGATTTTTTTTGACTGCGGATTTTACACGGAGGCGTGCGGAATTGCGAAGCGAATTGAGCACTTTAGTTGCGCCGCAGCCAGCGTATTAACGAAAAAGTACTCGCCACGATTGCAATCGCTATCAGCGCGTAGACTATGTACTCGATTAGGTCGGAATTGATGTAAGCAATGATTCGCCGTCCAAAATAGAGCGCCAGAATCGCCTCGATGCCAAATCGGACCAGTCTGCCCGCGAAAACAGCAGCGAACAGTGTCTTCCGTGGGGCCTGCAGCGCGGAAGCCGTCATCACGGCGGGCGTGAATGGAAATGGTGGCGGCATCAGAGTAGCCAGAAATATAGTCGCACCGGCTTTGTTTTCGATCTTGGATTTGAGTTGTTCGATGCGGTCTGGACTCAGAAAACGCTCCAGGCCTTTCTCTCCGGCTTTACGCATCAACAAATCGACGATGAAGACGCCAATCAGCGAACCAATAGCTGAAGCAAGCACGCAAGCTATCCAAAGCGGACTGTCGCGATCGGAGCTTATCAACGCGATGAGCAGCAGGTCGTTTCCGAACGGCAGCACGAGAAATGACGAGTCGAGCACACCCAGGAGGAAGAGCCCGAATATCCCCATCCTGCGAAAGAAGCGGAATATCCACCTTGACGCACTGACTGCGAGTAAAAGACGTAGAGGCTCGGTCAATTGAAACTCCTCTACATCTTCTTGCTCATACCCTTACCTTTGCTCAATCCTGTTAATCCCGGAAAATCATGTCAATCCTGTCTAATGATTACGTTGTCTCCGACAGTTCCCATCAGTACTCTGCCTGGACCAACTGGCCTGACGCCAAGGAGTCCCTGCACTATCGCCAAGCGTGCCATAATCCTTGGCTCAGCAAACTGAAATCGTCCGGCCAGTGTGTCTGAACGTTCGAAGTCACTGCGCGCAAGCACTGCCAGTTCCTGACCATATCGATTGATCATGGCGGTCAATCCGTTTCCGCCCTGCATTGCCATCTCGCCGTCGCGAAACATGTTGATCTCAAAACCACTCAACACCGACGCTGCCGACAGCAACTCGTTGAGTTGGCTTATACCCGGCTCCAGAACTTCGAAGCTGCGCCCCGCATCGACCGTCGCAAACGCATGCGCGACTTTTAGTTGCTGCTCGAAATGTTCGTAACCACTCGCGCGGTGATTGGTGATCTGCTTCGCTTCTTCCAACAACTGGAGCGCCAGTTTTTGATTGGTTTTCTGCGCGTCGCCGGCAAGTTGTATCAATAATTCGATCTTTTCGTTGTCAGTCTGTAACCGTGCGACCATTTGCCGGATCTCTTCGATTCGTGCACCTTCGGCTTTTTTGGTCAACTCGCTGAAATCGATTCTTTGCATCACTGTGTCACGAGCGTTGCTTTGCAAGTGATCGTTTGCAATCTGGCGCGCGCGTTCGGCGTCACCCTCCTCGAGCGCCTTGAAAGCCGCTTGCTGATACAGCCGGGGTTGCATTTGCTGAGGCGCAGCGGCTGCGGCCTGGACCAGAGCATCGGCAGTCGGATTTCCCTGAAGCGCATTGAGCGTTTGCGCGATGTTGTTTGACGAATTATTTCCCAGACCCATTTCCAACAGCTTTTGCCGCACCTGTGGCGCCTTCGCCGGCAGATACTGATCGATCATCGGCAACGCGGCCTGCAGTCCATTCAGTAGCCGGCGTCCATTCATCAGTTCCATCTGCGCGTCGCTCGTTTGTTGCGAAGTGGTGTTCGCACCGGGAGCGATCATCCGCACTCGTGGATTCGCTCCTCCACGTTGATTGTTTTGATTTGCCGGTGTGACTTTCAATGCCGCGTCGATGACACTCGAGAGCAAATCGACGTAAGTAGATTGCGGGAGAATGGGACCGCGTACTTGAGTGGACGGTGCTTTTGCAGTTGAGTCGGTTGTTTCACTTGCAGGCGGCCGTGGGCCGGGCGCCAAGAGTGATTGGGCCAGCATCGCCGCGTCGCTGCTGGTCAGAATGTTTGCCGACTGAATTCGACTAACTGTTTTTGCCGCGAGCTTGTCGGCCGCTTCAGAATCCTGACGCTGAAGTTGTCTGATCACTTCGGCAAGCGTGCGCGGAAACTGACCCTTCTCCATCATCTGCTCGGCATTTTGCGCGGCGAGTTTTGGATCGCGGGCGGCGATTGTGGCGAGCAGCGCTTGTTCGAGACTGTCTTCAGAAGTGACCTGCATGCGTGCGGCACGCGGGTCGGTAGTGTTTTGCACCGGCGCGGGCGGCTTGGTCGCAGCGAGCAACTGATAAGCTAATGCCGTATCGTGACGAGCCGCAGCCAGCACCAACTCCTGCCGCAACTGAAACGAGCGAAGGTTCGGTGGGCCACCTGGCACTGAAACTACGAAGCCGCCATTGCCATCCACTATTGGACCACCACGTCGATTGTTATTCGTTGAAGTTCGCCCGAGTTCGGCAACTCCTTCGGCCGCCATCGTGAATAGCCCGCGCGCACGTCCCTGATTCTGGTCCCAAAGCATGTCAGCAGCACTTATCTGTACGCGAACACGATTCTCCGTCAGCCGAAGCGACTGCGCCTCGTCAATCACCTGTTCCAGCAGACGGTAAGCGTTCTTTTCTCTTTCAACCTTTTGCTTTTCAAGTTCTTCAGCGGAAGGTTGTTCGGGAGGCGGCTGATTCTGAGCGACAGCCGGTAACTGCGAAAAACAAAACAACCCGAGGGATAGAATCGCTGCAAATAGTGTTTTCATGGTATTACCTCTGCGAAACTTGCGGGCGGATCTTAGCATGTTCTGTCCTAACAGGCTCCTCCTTGGAGTGCGGTGGCTTGCCACCGCTTTGGTAGCTTGAATCACGAGGTCGATAACAAAGCGGTGCCAAGGCACCGCACTCCAAGGAGGTGCTATAATCCCCCGCTCGTTCCCCAAAATCATTCAACTTTTCAAATACTTGGGAGTCTTCGATGCCAGAGATCAATCACGTAGATGCAAACTCAGGCGACGTCGTTTTACTTGTCGGAACAACGAAGGGGGCATTCCTCTTCAGCGCAAACAAAGATCGCAAAGACTGGACTACCGGTGGTCCATATTTTCCGGGACGGGCCATCTACGCACTCATTCACGATCAACGCAATGGACGCAATCGCCTTTGGGCCGCGGTCAATAGTTCTGTCTGGGGTTCTTATTTGAGCTCGTCAGAAAATCTCGGGCGCGACTGGACCGAGCCCGAGGCTTACACGGTCAAGTTTCCCGAAAGCGCCGACACCGCTCTCAAACAAATCTGGCAGATCGAAGAAGGTCACGCAGACGACCGTGACACGCTGTTCTGCGGTGTCGAGCCGGCAGCGTTGTTTCGTTCCGACGATGCAGGCGAGAGTTGGTCGTTAGTGAATGGACTTTTCGACCATCCACATCGACCACAGTGGCAGCCCGGCGGCGGTGGCCTGTGTCTCCACACGATCTTGCAAGACCCGAACGATAAAAACCGGATGCACATTGCCATCTCCACCGGTGGTGTTTATCGCACGGACGACGGAGGTGAGACCTGGAGTCCGCGTAACGTCGGCGTGCGAGCACAGTTTCTGCCGCCGGAGCAACGCTATCCAGAGTTCGGACAATGCGTGCACAAGATCGTGAGTCATCCATCGAATCCGTCGCGCTTGTTCTTACAGAATCATTGGGGTCTCTACCGGAGCGACGACGCCGGTGATACATGGACCGACATCGCCAACGGCGTGCCTTCTGATTTCGGTTTCGCACTCGAAATCGATCCGAACGATCCGAATAGTGCTTTCATCATTCCTCTGGAGTCAGATCAGTTTCGTTGCACTCCGGAAGCAAAACTGCGCGTGTACCGCACACGCAATGCGGGAGAGTCGTGGGAGCCACTCGCGAACGGCCTGCCGCAGGAGAACGCGTTTGAGACGATTCTGCGTGATGGAATGTCCGCGGATGGCTTAAATCCAACCGGACTATACTTCGGTACGCGCAATGGGAAGTTGTTTGGCTCGAACGACGGTGGCGAATCGTGGCAGGCAATTGCCGAAGGGCTGCCGCCAATCGTTTGCGTTAAGACTTCGATAATTCATTGAGCTGCGGACTACACCGATGATTACGATTAATGTGAGTGGATTCTTGACGGACTTTACCGGTGGGCGAAGTGTCATCACGATAGACTCTTCGCCCACTACGGTTGGTGATGCGCTGGCGCAACTCTGGCAGATGTTTCCCGGCGTGCGCGATCGCGTGTTGACAGAGCGCGGCGAGATCCGCCGCCACGTCAATATTTTTCTCGACGACGAGAACATCCGTCGCAAGGACCTGCTCGAGACTGAACTGCCCGAAAGCAGTGAGATCACGATTTTGCCTTCCGTGAGTGGCGGCCTCTAATAGTGTCCTGCCCTAATATTTCTTCTCTGTGCAACCTCTGTGTCCTCTGTGCCTCTGTGGTAGTTTCGGCGCAAGACCAACCACAGCGACACAGAGAACACAGAGGTTGCACAGAGAATACGTTTGATTCTGGAGGAACTTCCCAATCACCTTGCCGTATAATCCCCCGACATGTACTGCCCGTCCTGTGGTTCTGAAGAACGGCAACTGAGTCAATTCTGTCGCGCCTGCGGCACGGACTTGCGTGTCGTTCGCAGTTCGCTCGAGAACCCCGACGCGATCACGCAATCGGCGGTATCGGCACGCGAACAGATCGGAATGGCGGTTGCCGACAAGATTCGCCAGATGAGCACGGCGAAAGAGCTCGAGAAAGTGGCTGAAGATGTGTTGCCGCACTTTGAAAAGTTTCTCGAGTCGCCGGAAGAGAAGCGCCTGCGGAGAATTCGCTCTGGTGTGATCACCGCGGCCGTAGGCCTGGGCGCCACCATCGTTCTGCTTTTGACGGCGCTCGACAAGATCGACGTCTTGCCCTATGTTGTGCTGCCTCTGATTGTTTTTCTCGTGGGAATCGGAACCGTTGTCAACGGACTTCTTTTTACTGTGCCGAAGAAGTCACTTCCTGGTGATGCTCATGACGCGCTTTCGCAAAGCGTGCTCGATTCGAATGTGAACCGGTCGTCTTACGAAATTTCTTCGTCCCCTAACCTTACGAATGAGCTCGTGCCCGCGCCCAAAACTCCGGCGCACTCCATTACGGAACACACAACGCATCACTTGAAAACTTAGGAGCATCGTCGATGGCCGTAATCTTGGAAGGAGGTTGCCGGGTCTCGACGATGCATGAAGGCGATCCGCGTGTGTTCGGCTCGCTGCGCATCTGGAACCAGATCGGAAAAGCAAGTGGTGCGAGTGCGATCTCGTTGCGAATACTCGAGTTTGGACCAGGAGCTTCACCGGACTTGCGTGACCGTGAAGGTGACGAGGTGCTTTACCTCGAGAGTGGTGGTTGCACTATCTCGATCGACGGCAACGCCTACAAAGTCGGTCCAGAGACCGGCGTTTACCTTCGACCGGCGCAGACGTTGAGCGTAAACAATCCTGGCGCGGATGCAGTACGATTTGTTAGTTGTCAGTGTCCGGCAGAATCAGGATCTCGCAGTAAGTTAGCTCCAATCGTAAGACTTTCGGATCGCAGGGCTTTGCCGACCGCCGATCGTTGGTATCGAGTTTTAGTCGATGACGAGATCGGCAGCGAACAGGTGACGCAGTTTGTCGGTTCGATTCCACCGGGGCGCGCGCCCGATCATTTTCACGAGTATGAAGAAGTGCTTTTCATTTTGCGTGGCGAGGGAAGGATGTGGGCTGGTGAGACGAATACGACGATTGGGCCAGGATCGTGTGTCTATCTTCCGCGACGACAGGTTCATTGTGTTGAGAACACGGGCGACGATGAGTTGCGGTTGTTGGGAGTTTTTTATCCGGCGGGTAGTCCTGCCGTGAGATATGAGGCTAAGCTTCAAAATCCCGGATGTCTTTGAAAGGGGTTTCAGTGTCGTCGAAATCTGGGCGGTAGTAATAGGCCGCGCCGTCGAATTCCTGAATCCAGCCTTCACTCATACCTAATTCTTCAAGCGCGGCAGTTGCTTTGATCCATTCCGTTTCTCTGATGCGTCGCGAGAGCAGCACGTATCGTTTGTTGGTCGCTGCCTGATGCGTTGGGTAGTACTGGGCCATCAGCGAGATCGCCACGCGTGGACTGAGCTCGTCTCTAATCCACTCGATCGATTCAGCGATGCTGCCGACGTCGTTTGGCAATACCAACAAACGCACAACCAAACCGCGCTTCAATAAACCGTCTTCATCAAACACCAGCTCATCGCCCGTTTGCCGGAACATCTCCCCCAGCGCGAGCCGCGAAAACTCTTTATAACCACTCACCTTCGAATACAGATAACCCGACTCATCATCGGCATATTTCAAATCCGGCAAGTAAACATCGACGATGCCGTCGAGCAAGCGCAGCACTTCGACTGAATCGTATGCGTTGGTGTTGTAGACCACCGGCAACCGCAATCCCTGTCGTGCCGCCAGCAGAACTGATCGCGCCATCTGCGGGGCGAAGTGCGTTGGAGAGACGAAGTTGATGTTGTGACAACCACGCGCCTGGAGCTCCAAAAGCATCTCCGCCAAACGCTCGTGAGTCACTTCGTTCTTGAGTTGCTCTTTGTGTGTTTGCGAGATCTGATAATTCTGACAATAGACGCAGCGAAGATTACAGTTGCCGAAAAAGACGTTGCCAGCGCCTTTCGTTCCGACCAGCGGCGGCTCTTCGCCGAAATGCGCCGTGTACGACGAGACGATTGGCAGGCGACCGGAGTAGCACGCTGCGATTTCGTTGTTCAGACGATTGTTCAGACAGTCGCGCGGACATACCGTGCAACGCTCCAGCAGTCGCTCGAGTTGCTCGACGCGCGCTTCGAGCATCTCTTCGTCTAGTAAACGCAAATACGATGGACTACTCATGTCTTCGAAAGTGTACGAAGTGTGGCTTGTGTTGTTCAACGATCTCAGCGGGCGTCGCGCGTTTCGACTCGCGCCAGATGAAATCCATCTCCGCGTGAATCGTACTGAGCGCGAGTCGTGCTTCCATGATCAGCAACACGCTGCCGTAAAAGAGAAAACAAGCGCCGGCCAGTCCGAGTCCTACGGGGATCAGGTTATAGCGTGGATTGCCGGTAAACGGAACAATCCCGATTGCGACGCTGGTCGCGACGAACATTCCGAGACTCACATAAAACGTGACCATACATCGCTGGAGAATGCGCGCGCGGCTGGTGAGCTTGTCGAGTTGCTGAAAGATCGCTATTTGCCGTTCGCGTTCATTGCGTTCGGCCACGCCTTCGAGACGATCGGAGAGCGACCGAACTCGATCCACAACGCGGCCCAGACGTGACGAGGTCGACAGAATCATGCTGCCGCAGGCAGAGATCAGCACTGCCGGCGTGATCATGGCGGTTAGTACGGCGATTGCAGAAGCAGAATCCATGACAGAATTCTCAGGATTCTACAAGATTAATCCTGTAAAATCCTGCGAACCCGATGCGTCTATGGATTTCAAAAAGCAGTGAAGTTCCCATTCGCGAGCAGTTGGTGACGCAGATCGTCTTCGGTATCGTCAGCAACGATCTCAAGATCGCGGAACGTCTGCCGAGTACCCGCGAGCTTGCACGGCGTTACAAGATTCACGCTAACACCGTCAGCGCCGCCTATCGCGAGCTCGCACGGCGTGGCTGGGTCGAGTTTCGGAAGGGGAGCGGCGTTTACGTGCGCGCCCGAAACGACGAGCCGCTCGACGACCAACTCGCGCTCGATCAACTCATCGCACGTTTCTTCCGAAACCTTCGTGAGAACGGATACTCGCTTGCCGAGATCCAGTCCGGCATTCAACGGTCGCTCTCCGTGCAACGACCGGATCACTTTCTGCTGCTCGAACCCGATCCCGAACTGCGTGAGATTCTCATTGCTGAAATCTCGAAGGCGACGAGCGTGAAGGTAAGAGGCGCTGGTCCTGAGGATTTCGACGGCGTAGCGGGAGCTGTGCCGCTGGTCTTGTATGGACATCTCGAAGCATTTGGCGATCGGATCACGGCGGAGACAGATCTGTTAGTGCTTCACTCTGCGTCGGTGGTGGAGTCGATGCGCGGACAAACACGACCTTCGCCGGATGCGCTGGTTGCGATTGTCTCGCGTTGGCCTGAGTTCTTGCGCTGGGCACGGACGATGTTGATTGCAGCAGGACTCGACGCTGACGCGTTGAGCTTTCGCGACGCGCGCGAGCGCAACTGGGAGAAGGGATTGAGGTCGGCGGCGTTTGTGATCACGGATTCGCTGATGGCGCCGCGGATTCCGGCAGGATGCGAGGTGAAGGTTTTTCGCGTGCTGGCGGAATCGTCGCTGAAAGAAATTCGCGATTACGGGGAGAGATTTTTTTTAGCCGCTGATTTACACGGATGAACGCGAATCAATCCGCGTTTGTCCGCGTAGATCCGCGGCCCAAACTATTGCTTGTCTTTCGCGAGCGTGCGGATGTAATTCACCACCTGCCAGCGTTCTTCGTCGCTCATTTTCTTCTCACCGGCAGGCATGATCCCGGTTATGCCTTTCGAGATCTTCCAGAAGACCTCACCATCAGTCATTGCGGTCATGCGTTCTTTGTTTGAGAGATCAGCAGGCTTGCGTCGCAGCTTGGCAAGATTGGCTTCGTTGCCCGCACCAGTCTCACCGTGACAAAAGATACAGTTGCCCTTCGATCGTTCCAGGTAAAGCTCCTTGCCTTTGGCGATCGATTCTGGCGTTACCGCCACCGGATTCTTCGTCTCATCGGCGTTGGCGGGAAGCTCCCACGTGTTCTTCGAGAAGTCCTGCTGGGGGCTTGGCCTCGGGGCCGAGCGATTGTCATTCTGAGTGGTGGTGGAACTGTTCGCGTTCTGCACCGACGAGGTGATCGCAACGTCGAAAGAGTTCACAAACAGTATCGCGACTGCGAGCATCAATAAGAATGCCAACGAACCGATTATCCTGGACATTATTTCGATCTCCTTAATGGTTGTTCTCTCTTACTTCGTCCGCTTCCTTCTCACCGTGCGCCGCGGCGCGGGTTTCGTAGCTTCTACTTTCGCCTTCGGCTGCGTACGAATGAACTCTGCTACATCTTTGTCGGGAATGTCGGCCTCCCAAACTATCTCGTTATCTTTGACCGACATCTTGACCGACTGCAAAATCTTTTGTGCATCCTTGTCCGGAACTGCGCCGATGCCTTCTGTCATGAGCACCGAAATCAAGCCGTAAATGATTTTGGCAGTGTCGGGATTATCGGCATTCATCGCGCCGCGCAAACTAAAGCTGGTGCCAGTCATTGTAACGGCAGCGTAGAAATTGCCGAAAGTCGTGTCGCAACGCGACTCGCGCGAAGTGTTTTCAAGTCCGAGTAAACCAAAACCCTTTGCGAACGCGGTCAGCGGCGAGCCTGACGCAGCCATAAGCGCGTTTGGATCTCGCATCAACGACTGGAGCGCTGCGGCGCTGATGCGGCCGTTACCGTCAACGGCATCGATAGCGGCTTTGATGTAACCCAGATTGCCGATCGCGAGGGAATTTGCAGTTAGCGGCACGGCCGCCATTTCCACGAACGGTTTCAGCATCGGATTCTTGTCTGCCTGAGCCGCGATTTGATCGACTTTCATGACCGCCACTGATTTCGATCCATACTTCTCGACCCGAACTTTATCCTGAAGATAGAGCTGCCCGAGAGTCATCAGCGAGTCGGAACTGAAGTCGCCGCCCATCACCGCCATTACGCCGGGAGCGACGAAACTCAGATCGCTTGTGGGTTTGTGAAAGCGCACGGCGATCACGAGATACTCAACACTCGACGGATCGACTCCAAATGCTTTCTTCAGATCGGCGAACGTCCCGCGCATCTTTGTCAGATCAGCCCGAGCGACTACGCGTGGTGCGGCCTCGTTGAGAATGCGCTGCGGACTGACGTAAATAAGCACGTCAGCTTCGGGTAGTGAAGACAGAGCCGACGGCTGCGCGAGTGCGCTGGGGGCGATTAAGAGAACAGCGATAACGGCTAACAACGGGAGTTTTGAAAACGTCTGTCGCAAAATTGAGGACCTCCATTAACAAGGTTGCGTCATAGTGCCACAAAGAAGCACAAAAAGTACAAAAAATGCGATGAGAGCGTTTTGTACCTTTTTGTGGCTAAACTTCTCGGTATCGAAAACATTTTGAATCGTGATCGTTAACCATTCCAACCGCCTGCATGAATGAATAGCAGATCGTTGACCCGACAAATTTGAAGCCACGCTTCAACAGATCTTTACTCAGCGCGTCGGAGATCTCGGTGCGTGCTGCCAGCGGTTGTCCGGCTTTTCGACGCAGCGGTTTGCCGTTCACAAATCGCCAGACGTATTCATCGAAGCTGCCAAACTCGCGTTTGACTTCCAAAAAGGCGGCGGCATTGCTCACTGCGGAATTGATCTTGAGTCGATTGCGAATGATGCCTTCGTCATTCAACAGCGCGGCAATCTTTCGTTGATTGTATTTGGCGACTTTGTGCGGATCGAAGTTGTCGAAAGCAGCGCGATAGTTGTCGCGCTTTCTGAGGATCGTTTCCCAACTAAGACCGGCCTGGGCTCCTTCGAGAATCAGAAACTCAAAGAGACGGTTATCGTCGTGAACAGGCACGCCCCACTCTTCGTCATGGTAGGAGATGGATAGGGGAGTGGTGGCCCAGAAGCAACGCATCACAGGATTCACAGGATTTTACATGATTTTCAGGATTCAATCCCGTGATCTATTTTTCCTGTTAGACATTTGACGACCGTGACGAGCTCTGTAATCTCCACCGGCTTGGCAACATGCGTGTTGTATCCGGCAGAAATCGCACGCATACGATCCTGCGCGCGCGCGTAAGCAGTGAGCGCAATCGCCGGAATGTGCTCGCCGCCCTCACCTTCGAGATCTCGCACCTGCTTGATCAGATGATAACCATCCGTGTCCGCCATTCCGATATCACTAATCAACAGATCAAACTGATCCGCACGAAGTAGCTCGAGTGCCTCGGCAGCGGAAGCAGCGCCACGAACCTTCGCGCCGTGTGCCGCGAGATCGATCGTCAGCAAATCGAGCGCATCCAGTTCATCCTCTACCACCAGAATGCGCACATTCTCGAGATCAACTTCTGTCAAATGTTCTTCTACGCGAGTCGCCTGCAGAACGTTCTCGATGTTCAACTCGCTGCTCGGAAGAGGCAGTTTCACTGTAAACACTGCGCCCGAGCCATTGTTCACATTCTCCGCAGCAATCAGGCCTCCATGCAGTTCAACCAGATGCCGGACGATCGCGAGTCCGAGGCCAAGTCCGCCGTGAGTGCGTGTCGTCGAGCCGTCCGCTTGTCGGAAACGTTCAAAGACATGCGGCAGAAACTCCGCCGCGATACCGGGTCCAGTGTCTCGCACTTCGATTGTCGCGTAGTTGTTATCTTGAATGACGCGAATGCCGACAACGCCGCCCACGGGAGTAAACTTCGACGCATTTGAAAGAAGGTTCCAAACCACCTGCTGCAAACGATCCGCGTCGCCGGCGATGATCTTAAGATGCGGTTGATAATGCGTCTCGATCCTGATCTCCTTTGCTTCGAATGCCGGCCTGACTGCATCGAGCGCGGCATTGACCACAGTGCTCAGATCAACTGGTGCAAGATGAAGCTGAAGTTTTCCGGTGATGACGCGCGAGACGTCGAGAATGTCTTCGATGATCTGTTTCTGCGCCCAGGCATTTCTTTCGATCACTTCGATCGCATGGGCCGAGCTTTCATTGTCGAGTCGTCCGGCCTTCAAGATTCGCGACCAGCCAATGACCGCGTTCAATGGTGTGCGCAGCTCATGTGACAGAGTGGCGAGAAACTCGTCCTTCAGCCGGTTGGCCTTCTCAGCGTCAGCGCGAGCGGTGCGTTCACGTACCAGCAGTTGGGCCAACTTCTCTTCAGTGTGTTTGCGCGCAGTTATGTCGCGCTCAATACTCACGTAACAAAGCGGCTCGCCGAGACCACTGCGCATGGTGAACACCGAGAGCTCGATATTCAATTCGTCGCCATTTTTGTTTCGGCAAACAGTCTCGCCGGCATAATCTCCCTCTTCGGCGAGTTCCTGAAAGATTCTCTGAAATTTTTCTTCGCCGAGATACATCGCGGGAGTTTGGCCCTCAAGATCGTCGTCAGCGTAGCCCAGCAGTACGAAGTGAGCACCGTTTTGCTGGAGGAAATAGCCGTCAGGGTCGATTATCGCGATGGCTTCTTTTGAATGTGAAAAAATCTCGCGATAGATATCTCCGTGCAGATCGACGGGTCGCGCGGCCGGCTCGGCAGGATCTAGTTGAGGTGAAAAAGCTTCTCGAGACATGGCAATGCCCTAACAGGGGGAAGGGTGTCCTGAAAGGGGAATATGCCGGGTGAAGCGATATTAACACATAGGCCACGGATTTCACGGATTAGGCGGATTAGCAATCCGCCTAATCCGTGAAATCCGTGGCTAAGATTTGCACGGGGGTACCTGACTTCGCCGATGCGTAGACCGCGTTCACCAATTCAACAGACCTCAGGCCGTCGAGTGCGGTGACGAGCGGTGGTGTGCTGTTGACGATCGCATCCACAAACGCGCGGTCCTCCTGCACGTAGCCCCATTTCTCTTCGCGTGGTAACTGCTGCATGGTCTGCGTCGTGAAGTGACCTTCGAGGTTGTTGCTATAGGTGAGACTTTCCATCTCCCGTGTAATCAGTGTGGCGTGATGACAAAACACTTCCACGCGCTCGAACGGAAACAACCAACTCGCATCGGCGGCCGTTGCCAGTGTCGCGTGCATGCCGCTCGTGAACTTCAATAGCACTGAGAAGTCGTCGAGCTCGTTGTACTCGTGTTTGGATGCGACGGCATGAAGACTATCGACCTCACCAAACAGAAACCGCATCATGTCAAACATGTGAATCGGCGTCTCATACAAAAAGCCGCCGGTGATCTCCGGATCGCCGGTCCACTCGGGCTTCAACAATTCGCCGCGATTCATTTTCACGTGCGCCGAATGCGGGGCGTGAGTTTCGGTTAGCATTCGCTTCAGCTCGGCGTAGACGGGTGCAAAGCGTCGATTGTGGCCCACCTGAAAAATTCCTTCCGCGTCGTTGGCTTTCTTAAACACGGCTTCAGCGGCAGCGACACTTGTGGCCAGCGGCTTTTCGCAAAAGACGTGCTTGCCGGTTTCCATGGCTGCGATGGCTAACGAAACGTGTTGAGTGTTTGGCGTGGTGATGAATACCGCTTCACATCTTTCAAGCAATTCGAGCGGCGTAGCGACAGCGACTGCGTTGTGCGCTCGAGCAAGACGTTCAGCGCATTCGGGAAGCACATCGTGCACGGCAGCGAGTTGAACGCGCTCGTCGCGTGCTAAGACACTCGCGTGCACTCCCGCAATGTAACCCGCACCAATAATTCCGACCCTGAGCTTCTTCATGACTTTTGTTTCTTTTGTGTCTCTTTGTGGCCCAGAATGTTCTTTGTCGCGTCGTGTGCAGCCCGTGCCAGTTCAAATGGATCTCGTTCCCAATACTCCGGACGAAAGATCTCAACACTCGCAACTTTGTCATAGCCGATACGTCGAAACGCCGAAATCATCTCGCGCAACGGAAGAATCCCGAGGCCGGGAAGTAGGCGATGACGGTCCTCCAATTGCTCTAGCGGCAGATCCTCAGCGTCGTTGATGTGAAAGATCTGAATCAGTTTTGGATCGAGCTTTTCGATCATATCGATGGTCGAACCACCGGCATAAAAGTGAAAACTGTCAATTACCAGCCCTGAATTTCTGCGATCTGCTTCACGCACTATCTCCGCCGCGAGGCCCAACCTCTGTACGCTACAATTCGGTTGGCCGAGAAACTCGAACGCCAGTGAAACGTTGTGGGCCGCGGAAATGTCGCACAACTCACGCAAAACCTTCACCGACTCTGCGACCACAGTGGCGCGCGACGCGCCGCCAGCCGGCAACGGACCAGGAACTACCACAATGCACGGACAGCCAATTGCCGACGCGATACGGCTCAACTCCTCACATTCCCGTTTGATCGATTCGTAGGCTTGAGCGTTCCGAAACGTGATGTGCTCGATCGAGTTGATACTCAAAGGCGACAATCCTGCTTCGGCGAAAAGACTCTTAAGTTCGGACGTCGATCGTTCCTTGAGAAACGCCCGCAGTTTCGCGGCCCAGACTTCGAGATAATCGAACCCGGCCGCTTTGGCTGCATGCAAATCCGTCGCAAGGTCGGCTCGCATCGTCGTCGCGCCGTTGAGTGCAAGTTTCATAGGTCACGCAGAATACCACGGCCTCTGTGCAAGCTCTGTGTTCTCTGTGTCTCTGTGGTTGTTTTGTGGCAGCCCACCACCGAGACACAGAGAACACAGAGGTTGCACAGAGAGGCCGGTTCGCGGTTTGACTTGCCGCGGGTATTAGTTGTAAAAGCGTTAAGGATTCCAAAGATGAAAAAATTCATATCCCTTCCTTTCCCGGTCTGAGAACCGGGAATCGGTTTTTTGAAAGAAAAGGAGACACAAATGGCTCTACGACTTGGCGACTTAGCACCCGATTTCACAGCAGATACAACTGAAGGACCGATACGTTTCCACGAGTGGATTGGCGACGGCTGGGCGGTCCTGTTCTCCCACCCAAAAGATTTCACTCCCGTTTGCACGACCGAACTGGGCTACGTGGCGCGCTCGAAACCAGAATTCGACAAGCGTGGCGTTAAAGTCATCGGACTCAGCGTCGATCCCACGGATTCGCACAAACGCTGGGCTGAGGACATCAAAGAGACCCAAGGATCCGAACTCAATTTTCCAGTGATTGCCGATCCCGATCACAAGATCGCTGAGCTCTACGACATGATCCATCCCGAGATCAGCGACGTGTTTACGGTCCGTTCAGTTTTCGTTATCGGCCCAGACAAAAAGGTCAAATTGATGATCACTTATCCGGCCAGCACCGGACGCAACTTCGACGAGATTCTGCGCGTGATCGATTCACTACAGTTGACGGCGAAGTTCAGTGTGGCGACGCCAGTCAATTGGAAGGACGGCGACGATGTGATCATCGTTCCTTCGTTGTCGGACGAAGCCGCGAAGGAGAAGTTTCCGGGCGGTTGGAGGGCACCGAAGCCATACCTGCGAATCACGCCGCAGCCTAACAAGACGACTACTCACTCCGATACGTCAGCAAAGAGCGCTTCGTAACGCAGGCTTATAAGCCACAGATGACGCGGATTTGACTCTGATCCGCGTCATCTGCGTTCATCCGCGGCCCATTTCAAAACGCTCAGAATATTCGAAAAATCGTCGGTCCAAACCTTGCCGGCATCTTTGCTCACCAGCGGCCGCGCATTCGGATCGTTAACCAGATCTCCATAATCCGTGCTGCTTCGCGCGAGCACGACCCAGTGTGACGGATCTTTTCCATTCGGTTGTTGCGGTGTCAGGTCGAGCATCGACAAACAACTCAGATTTCGACTCTTCGCCAGATCCGCCACCACTTTACTCAACTCAAGATTCCGGTTCGAGATGTGAAATACAATCAGACCACGCGGCGCGAGTTTTGAAAGATAAAGGTCAAGCGCCTGCTGTGTCATCAAATGAACCGGAATGGCATCACTGCTGAAAGCATCAAGCACAAGCAAGTCGTAAGATCGATCCGGCGCGTCGCGCAGTTTCAAGCGAGCGTCTCCGAGCACTACTTCCACCGGCGCGCGCGCACAGTCACTCAGATAACTAAAGTATTCGCGCGAGCGCGCGACAGAAACGACTGCCGGATTGATCTCATAAAACGTCCAGCGTTCATTCGGCTGCGAATAACTGGCGGTCGCGCCCGTGCCCAATCCGATGATTCCCACATTTGCTCCGGTGTGCGACGCTTCGAATTGCGCAAAGATTCGTCCCAGTGGTCCTTCTCGATGATAGTAGGAGAGTGGCTCGCAACGCCGATCGGTCGTAGTACTCTGGCGCCCGTGAACAGTGCTGCCGTGCAGGAATGAGTGCAGCTTGAGATCTGGATTATTCATAACGCGCAACACGCCGAAAAAATTGCGCTCGGAGTGCAACGTGCTAATGCCGGCTCCACTCATTATTCCTGCCGCCAGAATCACCGCGCCGAGTGACAACGCAAAACGCAACGGACGTTTGCGCAAGGGATAACTGACAAACAGCGGAACAGCGACGATGAATAAAGAGCCGCTCATCCGTATCGCGAACCTGTCAGCCATCCATCCCAGGCCCATCGTAAATGCAAACATCAGTGCCGGTATGACAAAGTCTGTTCGTAATCGTTTCGTTTCTGATCTCGGCAACAACAAACACGCCAACAAGATCGCCAACGGATACTCGACCACCGATCGAAACAGCATCGGCGCCACCAGGGCATTGAAAACTCCTCCGAGCACACCACCAAGCGAGAGCCACACGTAAAACTGCGCGAGATATCGTGGTCCAGGTCGATCCGCCGCAAGCTGGCCATGGCACATCAACGCTGCGAAGAAAAAGTAGACGAGATGCAGAACGATTAGCATGCGCGATCCGCGTCCCGAAGAATCAGCCAGATACAGCATCAACAGAACGACAGTCGCTCCAGGCACGATCAAATCCGCGAAACGCGGTGAGAACAACGGCTTTCGCGCAAACGCAAAGACCATCGTGAGGAGATAGAGCGCAAGCGGAATGATCCACAACAACGGGACCGACGCGATGTCGGTTGTGATGTAATTCGTCACGCCGAGCATCAAGCTTGAGGGCGCGAAGGCCAACAGCAGCCAACGCAACCGACGATTCATACTCGGCTTCTCGGCGTCAAGTTCTTCCACGATCTGCGCCGGTTCGGTCGTTCGCGATCGCCAGAGCATCAACGTGTGCGCGGCGATAAGCAACACAAGACCCGCATAAACGATGGTCCACAACCGGCCCTGCGCTCGTAAGGTAAAGAACGGTTCCAGCAACACTGGATAAACGAGGAGCGCGAGCAGGCTGCCGGCGTTTGAGGCTGAGTACAGAAAATACGGATCGCGTGCCGATTCGCTCGCAGTCTGAGAAAACCATTTTTGCAGTAACGGGCTGTTGCTCGAGACGATGAAGAACGGCAGGCCAACAGAAGCAGCCAGGCACATCAACAACCACACCGAAGGATTGTCGTTTGGCGGAACCGAATTCGCCCACGAAGACGAAAGTCCGATAGGCAGACTGACGAACGCGAGACACAGCAGCGAGAGTTGCGCAACTAGTTGCCGTTTCAATGGCCAGCGCGAAACGAGCAACGCGTATGCATAACCGCACAGCAACGCCGCCTGAAAGAACAGCATGCACGTGTTCCACACTGCCGGAGTTCCACCGAGCAGCGGCAGCAGCATCTTCGCGATCATTGGCTGAATCGAGAAGAGAAGTGCGGAGCTAACAAATATAGTGACGCCGAATAAGCGCGCGTTCAGAGTTTTCATGCGTTGGATTAGTGAGGAGGAAGCAAGCCAAAATCACTATAGGCAAGCGGGATACGCAGTGTCAAACAAAATGTAAGTTTTGTAGAATTGAGCCACAAAGAGGCACAAGAATAATTGGCCACAAAGAGGCACAAGAAACACAAGGCGGCTAGAACATTTATGCTTTCTGTGCTTCTTTGTGGCTAAATCCGATTTCGAGGCATGACTGAGTAGGGTCACGGATCTGACCGATGAAGCTTTTGATCCTCATTTTGATCTTGTTCATGTGTGCGGCGCAGGATGATGTCGTGCGGGTGGACACTGACGTCACGAACCTGCCGTTCACAGCGATGGACAAACAACATCACTTCATCACCACGCTGCGCGCGGAAGACTTGCGTGTGCTGGAAGACGGCGTGCCGCAAACGCTCTTCACGTTTCAACGCGAGACAGATCGGCCGTTGGCGATTGCGTTCTTGATCGACGTTAGTGCCTCGCAGGAGTTCACGCTACCGGACGAAAAGGCTGCGGCGCGATCGTTTATGGAGAAAGTTATTCAGTCGAATAAAGATCAGGTAGCGATTGTGCCTTTCACTGGTCTCGCCTATCTCGAACAGGATCTCACGCGCGACATGTTGAGCGTCTATCGCGTGTTGCAGCGCGTTGAAGTCGCAGCGCCGGCTTATCTGGGCGCGGGCCGGCCATTGAGTGGGATAGCGACTGGTCCTCGTTTACCTGCGCCACCTGAAGAAGGCACGACAGCGATCTGGGATGCCGTGACATTAACTTCGAGCGACGTCCTGGCGAACGCGCCGGGTCTCAGACGACGAGCGATCATTTTGCTGACCGACGGGTGGGATACGGCGAGCCGGTTGCCACAGAAAGAGGCTATCAACCGCGCACTCGCGGCTGAGACGGTCATCTACGTAATCGGTATTGGCAGCAAGCTAGAGGGGGTGGATCGCGATACGCTGCGCGAGTTGGCCCAACGCACCGGTGGCCGCGCGTTCTTTCCTGGCAAGAAGTTCGACCTGAGCGCCGCTTTTACGGAGATCGAACAGGAGCTGCGCACTCAATACCTGCTCGCCTATTCGTCGACAAACAAGAAGCGTGACGGCGCTTACAGAAAGATCACTATCGAAATCACCAACCCCGATTTGAAGAAAGAAAAACTCGAAATCCGCCACCGCCCCGGCTACTACGCGAAAGCCAGATCGTAAGCAGATTTAGCCACAAAAAGGCACATAAGGCCCAAAAACTTTTTTGTGAGTTTTGTGCCTCTTTGTGGCCAAAAATCAGTGGCTCATGGCGTAGATCACGACGTTGATTCCGACCTTGTAGGCGGGCAGGCCGTACTTCCAGGGATAGACGGGATCGTTGATCCATTCCCATGCGTCACCCATGTCGCAGTTGCGCGAGATGAAGGCGATGAGGCGTCCATTCTTGTTCTCGATGCCCATGTAATGCGGAACGATCCCGCCTTTTTCTGAGGTGATGCCGCGCTGCGCGTTGTAGACGTTCGGCACCTGAACCACTTCTTCGACGTCGAGATACGAGTGAAAGATCGGATGACTCAGCGGCAGGTCCTTGATCTCATACTCAGGCACAATCTTGTGAAACTGCTCCTGAACATTCTCCCATTCGTACTCGCCCCAGAAGTCGTCGAAGAAAAGAAAGCCGCCACGCATCAAGTACTCGCGCAATCGCGCGGCCTGTTCGGTCGATAATTCCATGAAGCCTGGCTCGACCGCGTAAAGGATTGGATAGTCGAAGATCCGATCGTCCAGGATTTCGAGTTGTTCCGGACGCGGCGCGATTTTGAGGTTTGTGCCGGCCCACTCGCGCAAACCAACGATGAAGTTGTTGTCGGCTTCGGGATAGTCGGTGGTCCATGTGCCGCCGCCGTAGTATCCGCGACGACCATAACGCACCGGCGAGTCGTAAATCGTTCGCACGAAAGTGTATTCGCCAAACGACGCGCCCGACGGTTGCGCGTCCGAAGGTGGACGACGGCGCTGCCGGAAATTGCTGAAATTATCGAGCGAGCTTTGGCCCACCGTTGGCAACAGCAGCGCCGCGAGCACGAGCAAAGGAAGTATTACGCGCTTAAAAACTCGCATCATGTTAATCCTACTGTCGCTGCCGTGCGCCTCCGGATAGTCTTCGATAATACTCTTCAACCGCTCGGCGATACTTCTCAGGCGCCGCGCCCTCATCACGTAAGCGCAAATTCGTACGGCCGCTTTGTTGTTGCAGTTGCCGGCTCAACTCCAATTCCAGTTGGCGCAACGGCTCAACCACGTCTGCTTTCAAGTACGCGGCCGTAGCAGCATCACCTTCCATGCGTCCGTCTGCGAGACGTTTGAGTTGTGCGATGATGTCGTCAAGCTGGTTAACGCCCCCTCCGGTCGCACCCCACTCGCGTCGCAGATCCTGAGCCTCACGCAATCGCTCGCGTATCTCAGTAGGCAATTGCCGGTTATCACCCCAGCCATCTCCCATCGGTCCTCCCTCAGAAACGCCACTACGTGGACCTCGAAGTGACTGGCTTCCGTTCTGCGCGCCACCAGCTTGCTGCGCACCTTGCTGTTGGCCTTGTTGTTGCCCTTGCTGCTGCCCATTCCGCCGCGCTGCATTCTCTTCCATTCGACGCCGCAACGAGTCGAGATTATCCGCAAGCTGACGAGTACGATCGAGATTCTCTTCCGCACTCGAACCATTTGCGCCGCGCGCACTCTGCTCTGCCGCCTGCAATCGTTCGGAGACATTGTTGAGACTTCGCTCGATCGCGCGCTCATCGGTGCGGCTGCCACCCTGCTGACCACCATTCAACGATTGCTTGCCTTCACGAATCCGCTCGGCGACGCGATCGCGCGCCAGCGCATCCGCTGCATCCTTGAGCTGTCGTGCGGCACGTTGCTGGCCCTGACTTCCCGAACCCATTGCACGTGCTGTTTGTTCGAGATCCTGCTGCAAATTGTTGACACTATCGGCAAGCGTGTCTTTTCGTTCACCCAACTGTTCGCGCGTTTTTTTCGAGTTCTCATCCTGCGCACTTTGACCGCCTCGCCGCGCGAGACTTTCCATGTCGCGCGCGATGTCGCGCTGGCGTGAAGCTGCCTGCGCGGCGCGCTGTCGCAAATCCGAGATCTGCTGTTGGCGCCCGGATGATCCCGACTGCCCGCCGCGTTGACCACTCGAGCCACTCATTTGCTGAAGACGTTGCTGCGCTTGCTGCAACCGTTCCAGTGCGCGTTCGTTTTGCGCGATCGACTCGCCGGAATTATTGCGCGACGCTGCCTGCGCCTTCTGCATTTCGTCGGCTGTTTGATTGAGCTGCCGGCTCAGCTCCTGCATCTGCGCATCGCGACGTTCGCGCGAGAGTCGTTCAAGCTCGCGCGCGGCTTTGCGCGTCTCTTCGATTAGCTCTTGTTGCGATCGTTGATTGCCACCCGATCCGTTTGCCGGCCCTTGCTGGCGTCGTCGTTGTTCTTCGAGTGCTTGTTGTTGACGCCTCGCGAGCTCTTCTAGACGTCGTTCAGCTTCACTCTTTTGCTGTTCAGCCTGCTGCTGTTGCGCGCGCTGGACGGTCTCGTACTGGTTCTTCATCTTGTCGAGCTCGAGCTCGAACAGACCGGCCAACTCCTGTTGTTCGCGTTGTCCACCACTGCCACTACCACTGCTGTTCTGATTGCCAAACGCGACTTGCACTTCACGAAAGATCGCGTCGGCCGCAAGCAATCGTTGCAACGCGCGTTGCTCGGGCGGCAACGCATCTTTGCCTTGTTCTTTTCTCAACGGTGGCGGCGCGCTTTCCATCTCTTTGGCAGCCTGTCGCAGGTGCTCGGCCATTTCAGCGATCTGTTTTTGGCCTTCGTCGACGTCGCCGAGCCTGCGGCCCATGCGATCGAGAAACTCGAGCGTGTCGGTGCGCAGTTTCTCCTGACCCGCGGCGACGGCTTCATAACCATCTTTGCGCTCTTGATCCGTGTACTTGTCGCCCTCGCGAATGAGCCGGTGCGTGGCCGCGATCAGATCTTTTTGCCGGCGCGACAATGCGTTCTGATCCTGATCGCCGCCTTGACCACCGCCTCCGCCACCACCTTGCTGTTGCGACTGCCGATACTCCATCTCAAAAGGCTTAACTTCGATGAAGTAGATGTCGCTGGTTGCTTCGCTGGCAGCGTCGCGCGCCTTTGCGTAATACGAAATGAAGTCGCCGGGCTTGAGATTGTATTCCTCGAGGAAGAATGTGTAGGCGCCAGTCAACGAACGAGCTGATTCGCGAGTCAGTTGCTGGAGGTTGACTGTCTTTTCCTGGCCACCATTAACCGAAAAATGAAGGTCCATCGAGACGACGCCGTAATCGTCTTCGGCGCGCGCCTGTGTGAAAACCTCTTCGAGGTTCGTCGCCTTCTTATCGCGACCCGGCTTATCAAAAGAGATCACAGGCGGTTGATCGGAGAGCACTGATACGTCGTACTCGTTTGAGCCGCGATAAGCCTCGCCGTCAACACTGACGAGCTCGATGTAGTAGCTCGTGTCGCCGGCAACGGTGAGCTCGCCGACGAAGTCTGAGCCCTGTTGTCGCATCTCGGTCTTTTTGCCATCGGCAAAAACGATACGCGCCGCGCGCACTTTGCCTGACAGCTTCGCAGTGATCGTTGTGACCGTTCCTTTGAGCGCGGCAATGTCGCCGCCATCTTCGATTGTCTTGGTCGGAAGATTCGTAAACGTTGGGAAGTTGAGCGTCAGATCGAGTTGTTTGACGAACGGCAGATCGACGACGTTGAGTTTGAAAACATCGGAGCGAACGTTGTTCGACTCGACAAAGTACTCGATCGAGTCCTGAATGTTGAAGATCGAGAAACGGAAGTCAGTTTTTGCTTTTGCAGGCTCCATCGCCTGGCCCTGGAAGTCGTCTTTAGAGCCGAGCGGCCGGGCGAAGACAGTCACTTGTTGCGAGTCGAAGTTGACGAGCGTGGCGAGGATGTCTTGATCCGAGCCTTTCGGGACGCGCGCAGTTCCGGGCTTTACCTTGATGCTCAATGCGTTCTTCGAGGCGGCGAGCGTTGTCGGTGTTACTAATTGCGCGACACCTTCCGAGATCTCGCGTGGTCCCCACTTCAACACGCCCGCGAAGATCAGCAGGCTGGCGAGCGCTGCGCCGCCGTAAAGCAACAGGCGAGAACGGCGAATCACGTTTCGCACGTCGAGCATTGCTGAGATGCTGTTTGCATCCTGGTGGAGACGATGAACGATGGCGGGCGAGATGCGATGATTCTCGTGCGAGTATTCAACTGCCGTGACGAGACGATCTTCGGCACCGGGTGAGTGTTCTTCGATCAGGCGAGCGAGACGTGTGTCACTGATACGTTTCAGTAATGGACGGAGAAGCGCGAAATAGATCGTGGCCAGAACCGTGAGCAGTGCGCTGGCGCGCAACACGATTAGTGCGCTGCCGTTGTAGCGATAGCGATGGGCCACCCAGCCGGTTAGCAGGACAACGACGGCGACCACGCCGAGACTGATCGCCGCGCCGCGCAGCGCGAGCAGGAGTTTACGTCGCGAACGCACTCGACGCAGGAGGTCCGGTAATAAATTCTTCTCAGGGCTCATAACTTAATCACCCTTTCAGCCGCGGATTTACACAGATTTTCGCGGATTAAACCTTGGTTTTTATCCGCGTGAATCCGCGTGAATCCGCGGCTCCGATCATTTTCACCATCTTTGCTCGTCGTGCCAAGGCTGATTCCGCCAACAGCAACAGCAGCGCGACCAGCAATAACGACCACCAAACCTTTTGCCGTCCTTCGACCTCTTCGTTGCTTAAATTACGATCGGCTTCACGACCTTCCGCACTACCCGCGCCGCCAGTCACGCCAGCCACAAACTCCTGGAAGTTCAGCTTGCTGAAATCACCTTCCGCCCCGTCAATGTTCACTGCCGCAAAGTCCGGATAGCGATCGCTGTAACGCAATCGATAAAACCCGGGCTCACGCCCAGTCACCAGCAAGTCGCCGTCAGGCGTGAGGCGTGTCTCTGACAATCTTGCACCGGCGGGAGTGTCTACCGGCGGTGGTCCTGCCTTTTCTTTCCTTACGGTAAACGTTTGACTCAACCCATACCAGGAGTTTTCTTCGCGCGCGCCCGCGTAACGCACCATCTGATGAATAAACGGAAGATAAAGCGGCGTCAGCGGCAGATCGTTCCAGCTCGGTCCCAAAGACGAGGCGAACAACAGCACACGTCCTTTGCCGGTGCGTGACTCGACCAGCGCCGGACTTCCGTCTTCAAACCTCGCCAACACTGTCGCATTCGCGCGCGGCTCCGAGCGGAAGTAACCGATAACATTTGCAGACGCCAGTCTCCCGCTCTCCTGAAACACTTCGAAGATCGGATGATCGAATTTTACGTCGGTGATCGCGACACTCTCGCCTGTCTTCGTCTGCACTGCCTCACGCAACGTCGCCGGCGCGATGCTTTGCAGCGATGCGTTGAAACTGTCTGCCTGTGTTCGTGGTCCAGTGGCAACGATCATCTGTCCACCACCTTCCACGAACCTCGTCAGCGTATCTGCTAGCGCGGGACTGAGCGGTCCGCTGTCGTTCAGAACCACCAGCGCGTAATCAAAAACACTGGCCGGATCTACCGAGCCGGTGCTCTTGAGCGCGAAAGTAAATGGCAGATCCTCGTTTGTCGTGAGCGCGCTTTGCAGGTGCAAGCTATCGCTACGACCACGCGAGGCACTCTCGACGATCAGCGCCTTTGCCGGAGTCTCACGTCGCAGAGTGAAATAGAAGCGATTGTCAGGCGCGAAATCATTCGTGACGATATCGATCGTGCAACGATTCGCGCCGTCGTTCAGATTGAACCCGCTAAACTCGACGACGCGCGAATCGCGAGCATTGAGACTGATATCGCGCTTCTCGACGGTTTGCTCGTTAATCTGGAAATCGATCTGAACGTGATCGCGCGGCGTGTCGCTGAAGTTGCTGACGTGGACCACGAGATTGTCGAGATACTTCTGGCCAAACACGAGGCCACGCGCTTCAACGTCCGTGATGGCGACGTTCGCCGGAGGATTGTTGCCGCCGACGTCGAACGTTGTGAGCTGAGTGTTGTTCGACAGTTTGAAAGCGGCGCCGGCCGGTGTCCAGCCGGGCGCTTGAAAGTCGGAGATCATAACGATCCGTTTCGGACCACTTGTTTCGATCTCGCTCAACAGCGACTCCGCGCCTCGTAACGCTTGTTCGTAATCGGTCCCGTCCCAACCGGCACTCAAGCTCCGCACGTTAAAACGAATTCTGCTCTTGTCCGCTGTGAAACGATTCACGACCGTGTAACGCTTGTCGAAACTCAGCAACGCGATCTGCTCGTCGTTGCGTGCTTCATCAACTGCGGCCTCGGCGCGCCGCTGTGCTTCGGCAAATAGCTGCTCGCGACGCATGCTCAAAGAGTCGTCAACCAGGATCACCGTCGCGCCTGCGGCATTGTTGTTTTTGGCAGCACTGCCGCCGCTGAAGAATGGACGGGTGAATGCAATAACAATTAAGAGAATCGCGAGACAGCGAAGCAGCAGCAGGAGAATGTTGTGAAGCGTGCGACGGCGGATGGTGCGCTGTGGCACCTGCCGCACAAAAATGAGTGCCGGGAACTGGACGCGACGCGCGCGCGTGCGGCGCACGAGGTGCACGAGAATTGGCGCGGCGAGTGCCGCAACGCCGAGGAAAAACAATGGCGTTAAGAACGACATAAACTACTTCTCAGCACGACGCGAGAGAAACGAGAACAACGCAAAATCCAGCGGCTGCTTCGTCGTCAACATCTCGAAATCGACGTTGTTCGTCGCCGCGCAGCGTCGCATGTCTTCCACATGCTTGCGCATCCGTTCACGATAGCCGCTCATCACCACGTCGGGCAGCACCGGCATCTGTTCCTCGGTCTCCGCGTCTTCGAGCAACAGCACAGGATCGGTGAAATCAAAGTCGAGCTCGTTTTGATCGAGCACTTGAAACGCGACGAGGTCGTGTCCTTTGAAACGCAGGTGCTGAAATGATTCCTGTAGTCGATCCGGTTGATCGTAGAAGTCGGAAATGAGGACCACGATGCCGCGACGCGTCAGGATCTCGGCGAGCTGATGCAGCGACTCGGCGAGATGTGTTTCGCCGCCGGCCTGGAGCAGCGAAAGCGTGCCGAAAATCGTGCGCATGTGACCGGTGCGATTCCGTGCCGGCACGTGCGTGTGCACTTTGTCAGCAAACGCGACCAACCCGACTGCGTCCTGCTGGCGATTGAGCAAATAGGCGAGCGATGCCGCGAGAAACTGCGCGTATTGAAATTTAGTTACCGAGCTTGCGTGCGCGTAGTTCATCGATGCGCTGGTGTCGATGAGCAAGTGACATTGCGTGTTCGTGTCGGCGCGATACTTCTTGATGAAATAACGATCGGTACGACCGAGCAGGCGCCAGTCGAGATAGCGCAGATCGTCGCCTGGATTGTACTGGCGATACTCGGTGAACTCAGTTGAGAAGCCGGTGAAGGGTGAACGATGCAGACCAGACATAAATCCCTCGACCACCGCGCGAGCGAGCAGCTCGAGCGAGCCGATGCGCGCAAGCAGTTCAGGATCGAGAAATCGTGTTGGAACGCTTAAAGACATTTGTTCCTTCTGTGCCTTTTTTTGGCTAAAGTCCGCTCTTTGGCTCAGGCACCGTTTCGATCAATTTCTTAATGACCTGATCCGAATCAACCTTCTCAGCCTCAGCCTGAAAGTTGAGCAACACACGATGCCGCAGCACCGCAGGCGCGACCGCGCGCACGTCTTCACACGAAACGTTATATCTCCCGCGCAGTATCGCGCGCGCCTTTCCACCGAAGATCAAAAACTGCGACGCGCGTAACGACGCGCCCCACGTCACCCACTTGTTCACAAACTCCGGCGCCGACGCCGTTCCAGGCCGGCTCGCGTTCACCAGTCTCACCGCGTAGCGCGCAACTGTGTCTGAAGCAGGCACCTGCCTGACGAGTCGTTGAAAAGCGATGATCTCATCCGCCGACATCAACCGCTCGAATTCGTAATCCTGAGGCGAGGTCGTCTGCTTAACGACTTCGACTTCATCCTCTTCCGGCAAATATCCGATCTTCACATTGAACATGAAACGATCGAGCTGTGCCTCGGGCAGTGGATATGTGCCTTCCATCTCGATCGGGTTCTGCGTCGCGAGCACGTAAAACGGCCGCGGCAGATCGTAACCAACACCTTGCACGGTCACGCGTCCTTCCTGCATCGCTTCGAGCAGCGCCGCCTGCGTCTTCGGCGGCGTGCGGTTGATCTCATCAGCCAGCACGATGTTGGCGAAGATTGGACCAGGGATAAACTGCATCGCGCGATGGCCAGTCGCACGATCTTCTTCAATGATCTCGGTGCCGGTGATGTCGGCAGGCATCAGGTCGGGAGTAAATTGAATGCGTTTGAAAGACAGATCGAGAACGCTGGCGATGGTTCGCACGAGCAACGTCTTCGCAAGGCCGGGTACGCCCGTGATGATCGAATGGCCGCCGACAAAGAGTGCGAGCAATACCTGTTCGACGACTTCGTCCTGCCCGACGATCGCCTTTCTGATTTCGCGCAGCAAACGCTCGCGTGCCGTGCCGAGTTTATCGAGCAGTTGCTCGTCTGAGATGGTTAGTTGATCGACCGCCATTATGATCCCTCGTATTGGTCCACAGATTACACAGATTCCGCAGATTTCACTGCCCCACTATTCTCAACAACAACTCCTGCGCCTTGTCGTATCGGGGCGCGGCTTCGAGCGCGCGCAGCACCGCACGTTTCGCTTCCGGCTGACGGCCCAACGCGTAATACGCCGACGCCACATTGTAGTTTGCTTCCGCTACATTCGGCGGCGCCAGCGCCAGCGCCACTTGAAATTCCGTTAACGCCCTCGCGTAATCCTTCAGCTCGACACTCAACTCACCAGCCTGCGTGTGCAACTTGTAATCGAAAGGACTGATGAAGAAGCTCGACTGCAAAGCGTCGAGAGCCTGTTGGCGCTCACCCAAAGCAAGACGAATGCGCGCGATTGCTTTCAACGCTTCGAGGTTGTTTTCGTCGGTTTTCACTAACGTTTCAAGCACCTTCGCCGCTTGCGCGCGATCGCCTTTTTGTTCGAGCAGCTTTGCTAACGCCTCGTACGGATTACCAGGACCAGTGATGTAAGGAAAGAGCTCAACGGCGCGCGTGTAGTGCATTATCGCGCCTTGTGTATCGCCGTCGGCGGCCAGCAACTCGGCGGCGCGAACGCGCAGTGCGAACGTGTCCTGTGTCGCCAGCATCTTGAGCACTTCTTCTTTCGACAGAGAAGCGACGATGTTGTTCTGCGTGCTCAAAGCCTGCTGCAATGGCTTCACCTTCGCTTCGATGTATGCCGAGAATTCTTTGTCGAAGTCACTCTCGTTCAGCTTCAAAACCAGTTGCAACGCTTCGTGAGTAAAAGCGCCGGTCCGATATTGTTCGAGCATTTGAAGGATGGCTTCAAAACCGTACCGTTCGGCTATGAACTCACACACCTGCGATGCTTCAAAATAAGCAATCGCGATGTCCTGCGGTGTTTTCGGCCGTTGAAACGCCTCGTCGAGATTGCCGATCTTGAACCAGCGACCGGCGGTGAACGCGCTGACAAACATCGGATTCCAATCGTCGCCCCAACCCGGTCGTGCGCGTCGCTCTTCGTAAACCGAGAGTCCTTCCGAGAACCAACGTGGAATTCGATAGTTAGTCATCTGCAAAGTGATGACGTGCGTGTACTCGTGCCAGAGCGTGCTGCCCCAATTGAACTCTCCGGCTTCACGTGCTGAGGGCGAGTCGAGCGCGACCACGAATCCGAAACAGACTCCGAGCGCGCCGAGTCCGGGAATACCGAGCGTACGCACCGCGAAGTCTTCGTGGTTGTTGAAGATCTCGACGATGATTGGACCTTTCGGAGTGAAGCGATACCTGGCAGTCAGCTTTGCTGCGGCGTCGTCAAGCAGACTCGCTGCGTAAGGCGACAAGACGTCGCTCTCCTTTGCCGCAGCCTTGATGATGAACGCGCCGTGCTTCGTCTCCTTGAAATCGCGCATCGAGTCGAGCAAGTCCAGCGTGTTCTTGGCCCAGACGTTGAATGGGTCACCTTTGAATGCCGTTTCGACTGCGGCGCGCCCGGGCTCCATCTGACCCAACCGCAGCAATGCCATGCCGAGGTTGAGATGCGCATCCCACAAACGCGGCGAGATCTCTGTGGCGCGGCGCGCGAACTGAGTAGCCTTTTCGGTGCGTCGCGTGTTAGCGGCGTAATGCGAGAGCGTGTTGTAGATCTCGCCGTATCGTGGACTGATGGCCAACGTGGCGGCGACTTCCGGTTCGAACTCACGATCCTGAAGGTAGAGCATCGCCGCGCGAAGTGAATGTGCTTCAAGCGAGCGCGGATTGATCTTCAGTGCTTTTTCGATTTCGGGTGATGCATCGCCGTAGCGGCCGGTTTCGAGCGTGACTGCTGCTTTGAGTGCGAGCGCATCGACGAGATTCGGGTTGACGGTCAATGCTCGCGATAAAGCCGCCGCCATCTCGTCGCCGCCATCGAGACGTTTGTTGCGAGCGAGATCGACGTACGCACGAGCGCTGTTTGGATTTATTCGCAACGCGTCGTTGATGAAGGTCGCGGCATCGCCGTAGGCGTATTTTTGTGTGAACAGCTCGGCAGCGCCAAGTTGTGCTTCGATATAACCCGTGTCGGCTTCGATCGCCGAGCGATACATGTCGTTCGCGTCCTGGAATCTCTCGAGATGGACCAGCGCGCGAGCGATCGACGTCAGTTCCGGAGCAGTTTCGGGATTTTTGTCGGTGTAGAATTTGACGAAGGATTCGTAGATAGTTTTTGCGCGTTCTTCCTGGCCGATCAGATCGAGCAACTCGGCGCGACGCAGATCGCTCGCGAGTTTATCTGCCGATGCGTCTGATTTGTTCGCATCGGTGGCGGCGCGCTCGAATTCAGCGAGCGCTTCAGTGTAACGGCCGGTGATTGCGAGTGCTTCGCCGAGCTCAAGGCGAACACCTGCGGTTTCCGGTGTTTTAGCGAGAAACTTTTTCGCCGCTGCTTCTGCTTCTAAGTAACGGCCGGTTTCGATGTAGACGCGCAGCAACCCGCGCTGGGCGGGTATGTCGTTGGGGTTAGAGGCGAGCCGCGCGTTGAGTAGCTTGAACGCGTTGTCGTAGTCGCCTCTTTTGAGTTCCGCGAGACCGGATAAGTCGATTATTTGCGCGTGAGCAAAGATGCAAAGAGCAAGAAAAAGAAGGCAATATCCCGCAAAGGCGCAAAGGCGCAAAGAGAGTTTCTTGACCGTAATATCTACTTTGCGCCTTTGCGCCTTTGCGGGGGAAATACGTCGCATTTCTTACGAGCCTGCTTGTTTAATCGAGCGATTCACTTTTGCCAGTTCGATGAAGAGTCGTTCGAGCGTCGTCTCATACTCAGCCTCGGGCATATTTCCCTTGCGCGCGATCAGTTGTTCGATCTCGCCTTCGAGCCGCGTGCGCTCTTTGAACAGTTTTGCCGTAGTCACATTCGCTGCTGCTTCGTCGACGCTCAACGAATCGAGATAAGTCGCACGCGCCAGCAGTCCTTCGCCCGCCTCAACTTTTTCATGGCCCACGCCGTCACCGTTGTCGTCGAGCAGCGCGTGTTCGGTAGCGAGCCTCCCTGCGCGCGTGTAGAAATCTGCCGTTAACCGGTTCGCATAAACGAAAGCCTCGAGCACTGAAGTGTGGCCGTCCTGATCCGTGTCGGCGTCAGTCGCGTTGAGCGCGGCGATGAAGAAGCCGGTGAAGCGCGTAGCGTTCGTCTCCTGGCCGTTGCGAGTCGCGGTGATAACGATCCGGCCTTTCGCCGCGAGGCTTTTGACAAACTCGCCGCTCGCGCTCGACATGTTAAAGACTACGACGCGACGTGTGGGCAGCGACGACAAGAGCGCGTTGTACTCTGACGCCGAAAGATCCGGCCCGACGAGATTAAACTTCGATTCTTTCCCATCGTACGAACCATGCCCGATCAAGAAGACGAAAAGAATGTTATTTGTGTCGAGTTGAGTTTTTAAGGTGGCGAACGTGCGTTTTACTTCGTCGGCCGTCGCCTGTTTCTCAGGCAGAACTTTGATCTGCTTGCTATCAAACCCAAGCCGCTCAGACAACACGGAACTCAACTCCGTGGTCCATTGCTCAAACTGCTTCGCGTAAGCCGCCTCGCCACTCGCACCGTTGATGATCACAGCAAACTTATTTGGATCCACTGGCGCCTTCTTCTGCGCACACGCCAGGCCCGGCAGCAATATCAACCACAAAGAGGCACAAAAAGCACAAGAAAGTCTTTTTTTGTTTTTTGTGCCTCTTTGTGGCATAAATTAGGCCAACCCTTCGCGTTTGCGCAGGAACCACTCCGCGCTCAGCAATCCAATGATCAACATGAAATTCACCGGCATGTCCCAAAGATCTTTCGTTATACGCTCGGAGTACGGCGACTGACGATAAATAAGATCGTCGAACAGCGACTGAACTTGCGCCGGGGTGTAATACTTCCCGCCCGTCTCAGCAGCGATGCGCTTCAATAAGTCGCTGTTCTGCGCTGCACTGTAGTATTCACGATTCAAATCGCTCACCAGCATGTTTGCACTGGCACTCAACTGGCCAAGACTTGTGCTGGGGCTCGTACTCGTTCCGACCAGCTCGACGCGATGTTGGCCCAGCTCATCAGCCTTGAATTCTCCAACGTACGTATTCACCGAATTGAGCGTCGTAAACTTCAGCGGCACATCGACCACAGCGCCCGACGGTTTAGTCACGCGTGCGACCGCGTGTGCATCGGCAACGGGATTGAACTTCTTGTCACGAATGTCGGAGACGATATTGATCGTGTCGTCCAGCGCGTAGACCTCTTTTTCCGTTCCGATCTCAACCTGCCGCGGCGTACCACTTACAAGGTAACGCAGCATCTGCCGCCAGAACGTTTCGTGCGAGTTGTTCTTCGAATCCATTCTCATGCGCCAGCGCCAGGTGTCGGCCGCCGTGAGCGCGAGTGTCTGCCCGCGTCCGTACCGTTGTTGAATCAGCAGCGGCGCAACTTGTCCCGAGCCTTCAACACGTCGCGCTTCAAGCAACACCGACGCGCCTGGCTTAACGTTCGTCAAAACTTCCGACACTGAGATCGGCGGCAACTCGTTCCACGCTTTTTGATTAGCCGCACGATCTTCGTTCAAACGAGTGATCGGATGAGACTGGCCCGCCGCTGTGAGCACGGGTTTGTAAACCGGCGCAAACGAGTTTGCTTCATCCACTGGTCCACCGGTGAGCGTAACCGGCAACAGATCGTCGAGCGTTGTGCCCTTGTACTTGCCGCCGTCAAAAGCGAGCCGGCCGCCGAGTGCGAGCAATCCGCCGCCGCGACGTGCGACAAAAGCCTCGATGTTGCGCAGCTCGTCGGCGGTGAAAAATCCGGCTTCGACACTGCCGATGATCAAACCGTCGTACGAAAACAACTCCTCTTCAGTTTTCGGAAAACCGGTTGCGAGCTCGCCCTGATTTCCAACGCCCTGGCGATAGAATTTGTTCTCGCCCGTGCGTTGCAAAGCCACCACGACGACGTTCTTCTCGTTCGGCTGGAGTGATTCGCGAATCTTTCCGAGCTCCCAACGCGGCTCACCTTCGACGTGAAGAATTCGCAGTGGTCCCTCGATCACTTCCACCAGCGAATCCTGCTTGTTATTTTCAACTGTCAGCTCGCCGTCGAGCGGAGTAACCTCAACTGTGTAGCGGTGCAGGCCGGGAGTTGTCGGCGTGATCTCGAGATTAATCGCCTGCGTGTCGTTGCCGCGCAGGTTGGCTTCTTCAGTTTTGATCGCGCGTCCGTCTTCGCGCACGTTCAGCAGAACTTTTGTCGCGCCGTAGCCGCTCAGACCGACGATCGTTTCGATGTTCAGTCGCGAACCGACGAGAACACGTCGCGGCATGTTGACGCGCGTCAGCTCGGCATCCATCACTCGCGAAGTGTTTCCGACGCCGACGGTGAACACGGGAATGTCGTGAGCGCGCAGCTCTCTTAAAACGGCGGCGAGATCGCGCGGCACATTCGACGCGCCGTCAGTCGCCAACACAACAGCGGAAAGCGGCATGCCTGACGAGCGCTTCATGGTTTCATCGAGTGCGCCGGCGAGATCGCTCGTGCGTCCTTCGCCGTAGAGATCGTTACCGTCTTTCAGTCGTGTGAGTGCGCCGGAGAAGCCGTAAAGATTTGTCTTAAACTTCTTTTCGAGGCGATTGAGAAACGAATCTTTTCCGGCTTCGGCGTTGAGCAGTGCTTGCTTGACTGTTTCCAGACGAGTCGCGCCACCTGGCACGTCGCGCAGTTTCATACTGACGGAATCGTCGACAACCATCGCCACATAACTGCTGCGCGGAATCACCGACGACACAACGACGACGGGTCGCAACAGCAATACGATCATCAACGCGATCAATGCGGCGCGGAGCGCGATGAGCGTTGCAGTCGTGCGTTTTGATAAACGAATGCGGGGTCGGAGATAAATGAAATAGATAAAAGCAGCGGCGAGGAGAAGTATTAATAAAATGATTACGGCGTTCGGGCGCACATCAAAACCAAACCGGCCGTTAGTAAAAACGGCCTGTTCATGGCCGAACAGAAACCGTACAAGTTGATTCATTTTTTAGTGAGCGCCATTATACACGGCGTTGTTTCCTTAGTAGCTATCGATAACTTCGCGGTTGTTTCGTCCGCTCAAACTTTTGTGCGCTTTGTACCTTTTTGTGGCTAAAACGTTTGATGTAAACTCCGCCGTTAATGAATCTCAGACACCCTGCTTACACCTTGCTCGCACTTCTCCTTTTAATTGGAGTGCTCTTCGGATTATCGGGTGACATTTCATCATCCGCGGATGAGCCTGCCAGCCAGGGGCGACCGATCACTCCGGCCGGTTCGCTGGTCCAGGACGTGACGACGCGACACGCAGCCGTAGGCGCGCTCACGGTCGATTTCGTTCGCAGTCCCGATAAGTCAGGACCGAATGGCGCGGGCCGTTATTTGATCGCCGTGAACAGCGGTTACGGCGTTCAGTTCAACGCTGCGGCGAATCGTGGCCAGCAATCGCTTTCAGTGATCGATCTGAACGCGCGGCCCGCGGTCGTGGTCCAAAACGTCTACTTCCCGTCGCCGCAGAGTGTTAACGTCGGCGTTGTGTTCGCGCCCGTTGCGGACGAAGATGGATCGCACGCGCTCTACGTTTCAGGCGGATTTGAAAACAAGATCTGGATCTTTCGTTTTCATCCGGAACGTCAACCGCCGATAACACCTGCATCGCCCGGACCAAACACAACTATCGAAGCGCCGTTCATCGACGTCAGCGGTTTCGCGTTCGCCGCAAACTCACCTCGTTACAACAGCGATCGCGCACCGGTTTATCCGAGTGGTATCGCGATCGGTCCTGATGGCAACACGCTCTTCGTCGCCAACAATCTTGGCGACAGTCTCGGCATCGTCGAGGATTTGCGCGGCGCGCGCCGGCTCGGTCGCGTCGATCTGCGGCGCGCGGGTGATGAGCACTTCGTCTATCCATACGGTGTTGTCTTTTTACCTGAGCGAGCAAAGGTTTACGTGTCGTGCTGGAATGACAGCTCCGTCGCGGTTGTGCATACAAACGGGCCAGTGACGCGAGTGCAAGTTGGAAGACATCCCACGAAGATGTTGCTCAACACTGAGCGCACGCGTCTTTACGTTGCGAATTCAAATGACGACAGTGTTTCGGTAATCGATACGCAGACTGACAAAGAGATCGAGCGCATCAACGTTCGATTGTCGGAAGGCGTGCCGCCGGGAAACAGTCCGGAGGGACTGGCACTACAAGGCGACGATCTCTACGTTGCGAACGCGCACAGTAATTCGGTTGCTGTTGTCGAGCTCAACAACGAAATAAGTCAAAACGGCGGCAATAGAACAAGTCAGGAAGGGCGGCTTGCCCCCGCTCGCAGCACAGTGCGCGGATTCATTCCGACAGGTCAATACCCGTCAGCGGTCGCAGTCGTGGGACAAACTGTCTTCATCGGCAACGGCAAAGGCACAGGCGTTCAGAATTCTTCGCTGACTGTCGACGACTCGGGCCGCGTGCCGAATGCTCCAAACGATCGTTTTCCCGCGGGAAGTGGTCGCGGCAGCGGACAGGGTGGACAGTACAGCGTGTCACTTGTCGTCGGAAACATCAGTGCGGTCAACGTTCCCGACGATCCAGCGTTAGCGCGTTACACACAACAAGTGATGCGAAACAATGGTCTGCTTGGTCAACGTGTGACACGTCTCTTTCCGGGGCGCTCGCCCATCAAGCACGTCATTTACGTCATCAAGGAAAATCGCTCCTACGATCAGGTCTTTGGTGACATTGAGAAATCAGGTGATGGCACAAAGGCCGACGGCGATGCGACGCTGGCGATCTTCGGAGCAGGCGCCGCCGCCGCGCGACCAAACGGTCCACGGCAGGACATTACACCCAATCACCGCGCCCTCGCGCTGCGCTTCGGTCTCTTCGATCGATTTTTCGTGAACTCCGAAGCGAGTCCCGACGGGCACAATTGGTCCACCGCCGCATTCTCCAGTGATTACGTCGACAAAGCGTTTCGCTGGGAGTACGGCCGTCGCGGACGCACGTACGACTACGAAGGCTTCAACCGTCTGCCAAACTACGAACCGTTGCGCGGCGCGCCTTCGATGTTTGGTCCAACTGTGAAGACCGAAGACGTCGCGAACTTCATGCGCCGCTTCATTCCGTATCTTCATGGCTCTCGCGACGTCGCTGAACCGGAGACGCTCTATCTCTGGGATGCAGCCGCGCGCGCGGGTCTGACTTATCGCAACTACGGCGAGTTTCTCGCCACGCTCTCGGAAGCTGACGTAAAAGCGATCAGAGAAAATCGTGCGAAGCCATACCCTGATCTGTCCCCCACAGTTTCGGTGTTTCCGACCAAGAAATCGCTGGAAGGACGATTCAACACGCAGTATCGGAACTTCGACATGAGCACGCCCGACTCGATGACGGTCGATTCCTATCGCGCTGCGAAAGAGGGAAAAACAAATCCGCTCATCAGCGATGCTCATGTCGAGCCGAGGTTTCGCGGCAATTCGCGGATCGGTGCCTGGTTGGAAGAGTTTCGTGTGTTTGCTGCTGAGCGTTCGGCGGGAACAGTGGATCGACTGCCGAACCTCTCGGTCCTGCGTCTCTCAAACGATCACACCGACGGTATCGGCGCGCGTAAGCCGACACCGCAGTTCTATGTCGCCGACAACGATTACGCGCTTGGATTGCTGGTCGAAGCAGTGTCGAACAGTCCTTACTGGAAAGACACCTGCATCGCCGTGGTTGAAGACGACGCGCAGGATGGACCAGATCACGTCGATGCGCATCGATCGGTAGCGCTGCTGATCAGTGCGTACAACCGGCCAGGTGCGTTGATTCACGAATTTCATAACACCGTCAGTTTGATTAGAACGATCGAGTTGCTGCTCGGGATAGAGCCGATGAATCAACTCGACGCGACGGCGACGCCGATTAACATCTTTCGTGCTGAGGCGGATCTGCGACCGTACACGGTGCTGTTGCCGGATGTCGCGCTTGATAATTTAGTCACGCCACCGCCGAGAGATGCCGCGACGGCTTACTGGATGCGACGCAGCGCCGAACAGGATCTCGAGCATGCAGACATGGCCGATCCGGAGGTGTTGAATCGGATCATCTGGTTTTCAGTGAGAGGCGACGCGCCGATGCCTTCGATTAGCCGCTTGCCGCTGTTTGATGCGATGCGCATCGGATTGCAGGATGAGCGCCAGGAGATTGCGGAAAAACCTTAGACAGGATGGAAATCTTGTCTAACGCGCGTCATAGATCATAGTGCGCTGGCGTCTGGTCTGCCCGAACAACATCCCGCTCGCAGCGCCTACGCCCGTGCCGATCAACAAGCCCATCACCACGTAGATCTCGCTGTCGTCTCGATCGGGTGAATACTTAGCGGCGCCGATGCCTGTACCCGCGCCGGCGCCGATGCCCGCTCCAATCAACGCCCATTTTCCTTTCTGCGCTTTACCCGAGATCACATAAACGTGGCGCACGTCGCCGCGCGGAATGCTCAACGGCTTGCCGTCGCGATCGATCGTCAGCGTTGTGTCAGTCGCTTCGATCATCTCGCCTTTAACTTCCTTGCCGTTTTTCTGTTTGACGACTAGCTTTTCGTTGGTCCGTAGTTGTTGCACGGCGGACCACTCGGTTGACGCAGCTTGTTGCGCAAAGACCAGCGGCGCGTGGCTGGCGAGAAGTAGTAGAACCAGTAACAGAGAAAGTGGTTTCACAATTGTTCTCCTTTGAACTGAGATAGTTCGTTGGAAAACAAGTGCAAGCATTGTTCCCGCCACTTTTGGCGCGAAATTGCGGCTATGAGGCTTGCGACCGCAGAGAAAATCCGACAAGTGGCTTATACTGTCAGTCCTGCATGCCCGCTGCGACGATGACACGGATCAGAGTGATCGATTCACACACCGGTGGTGAGCCGACTCGTGTGGTTATTAGTGGCGGACCCGATCTCGGCAGCGACGCGCTTATCAATCGCGTCGAGCGTTTTCGCAATTATCACGACGACTTTCGCAGCGCGATCGTGAGTGAGCCGCGCGCGTTCGAGGGAGTAGTCGCCGCTTTGTTGTGCCCGCCGGTTGACGAGTCGTGTGTGACGGGAGTGATCTTCTTCAACAGCGTCTCATATCTCGGAATGTGTGGGCATGGGACCATCGGCGTGGTGACGACGCTGGCCTATCTGAATCGCATTGGTCCCGGCACGCATCGCATCGAAACGCCCGTCGGCGTCGTAGTCGCGCATCTGGACGAGAACGGTGAAGTCGAAGTGACGAACGTACCGAGCTACCGGCTGGCAGCGAACGTCACCGTCGATGTACCGGGTGTTGGACCAGTGACGGGCGATGTGGCTTGGGGCGGCAACTGGTTTTTCCTCGTAAACGATCACGATCAGGATCTGAGGCTCGAGAATCTCGACGTGCTGATGGATTTCACTTCGCGCATTCGAGAATCGCTGGCGCGTGCAGGAATTGAAGGAGACGATGGTCACGCAGTCGATCACGTCGAGCTCTTTGGTCCATCCCGGCTCACCGGAGTCAACAGCAAAAACTTCGTCCTCTGTCCCGGCAACACTTACGACCGCTCGCCGTGTGGCACAGGCACGAGCGCTAAACTCGCCTGCCTCGTCGGCGATGGAAAGTTGAAGGAAGGCCAAGTCTGGCGGCAGGAGAGCATCATCGGCAGTGTTTTTGAAGCCCGAGCTGCGGTGATCGACAACGTGGTCCATCCAAAAATCAAAGGCGCTGCATTCATCACAGCCGAGTCAGACTTGATCTTCGACGAACGCGATCCATTTTCGATGGGCATTCGCAAATGACGGGCAAAACGTACGACGCGATCGTCATCGGCGCGGGCATCGTCGGTGCTGCGTGTGCCGCAGAGTGTGCGCGCGAGGGTTTGAGTGTCGTGATCGTTGAAGCCGGAATCATTGGCGGGGGTGCGACTGCGGCCGGTATGGGCCATCTCGTCGTGATGGACGACTCAGAAGCGCAGTTTGCGTTGACGCGTTATTCACAACAACTCTGGAATGAGTTGGGTGACGAATTGCCGCGCGAAGTGGAGCACGACGCCTGCGGCACGATCTGGATCGCTGCCGACGAGGAAGAGATGGCCGAGGCGCGGCGAAAGGAGAAGTTCTATTCTGAGCGTGGCGTACGTGTTGAAGTGCTCGATCAGAAGTTGCTTTATGAGGCCGAACCGAGTCTACGTCCCGGATTGATCGGCGGGCTGCGTGTACCTGGCGACAGCGTGATCTATCCGCCGTGTGCCGCGCAATACTTCGTGGACCAGGCACGAGCGAAGGGCGCTGAGTTGTTTCTCGGCGTGGCTGTTGAAATGATTACGAGCGACGGTGTTCGCTTCCGTGACGGAACTTCGCTTTCGGCAGGCGTGATTGTCAACTCCGCGGGCAGTTGGTCGCCGGCGCTGACACCTGGCGTCGAAGTGAAGAAGCGCAAAGGACACCTGGTGATCACCGATCGATACCCGCGATTTGTGCGACATCAACTCGTCGAGCTCGGCTACTTGAAAAGCGCGCACTCACTGACCGCCGACTCAGTTGCTTTCAACATTCAACCACGCAAGACAGGCCAACTACTGATTGGTTCGTCGAGGCAATACGGCGTTGATGACTCGCGGATCGATGCGTCGATCCTATCGCGAATGCTCGCGCGTGCAATTGAATATCTGCCCCGATTGGGCAAACTCTCGTCGCTGCGTGCGTGGACTGGTTTTCGTGCGGCTACGCCTGACAAGCTGCCACTGATTGGTCCACACGCGGAACACAAGCGACTTCATCTCGCCACGGGACACGAAGGCCTCGGCATCACCACATCACTCGGCACTGCGAAACTACTGTTGGACCAGATCATGAATCGGGCGCCGGAGATTCCGACCGAGCCCTATCTTCCGGGGCGGGTGACACAGCATGTCTGAAACCGTGACAGTGAATGTCAACGGCGTCTCAGTCACGATGCCCGCGGGCAGCATGGTATGGGCTGCTATATTGAAATCCGGCACAAATGCGTTTCATCGTTCGGTAACAGGTGAGCCGCGTGGTCCATTGTGTGGCATGGGAATCTGTTTTGAATGTCGCGTGACGATCGACGGCGAGGCACACTGTCGTAGTTGTCAAACCGTTTGCAGAAACGGCATGGACGTGCGGACTGATGGGTGAGGCTCATCACGTTTGCGACGTGCTGATCGTCGGCGCGGGACCAGCAGGACTCGCCGCTGCATGTCGAGCCGCTGAGAACGGATTGCGCGTCGTCGTTGTCGATGATAATCCTGCGGCAGGCGGGCAGATCTGGCGCGGCGAACAAGACAAGCCTGCATCGCGCGAAGCGCAAGCGTGGTTTGAGAGGATTCGCCGCGTTGATATTCAACTCATCAACGGCGCACGTGTATTTCAATCGCCGCTAGCAGGGACGCTGCTGGCTGAAACGGCGTCAGGTATTTGTGAGTTGAGTTATGAAAACTTGATCCTTGCGACGGGCGCGCGCGAATGTTTTCTGCCGTTTCCGGGATGGACATTGCCGAACGTGATGGGTGCAGGCGGGTTGCAGGCGCTCGTAAAAACCGGATTGCCGATTGAAGGGAAGAGAGTGGTAGTCGCGGGAAGTGGGCCGTTGTTGCTGGCGGTTGCGGCTTATCTGCACGGGAAAGGCGCGGATGTTTTGTTGATTGCGGAGCAGGCGCTGCGCGGGCGGCTGATGAGGTTTGGATTGGGGTTGATGTTACAGAAAGGGAAATTACGGCAAGCGTGGAAGTTAGGAAAAGAGATCTCACGCAAAGGCGCAAAGGCGCAAAGAAGAGCGCCAAGGTACTTGAGTGCGTGTTGGCCACTGGCGGCGCACGGTGCAGAGAAGCTCGAGAGGGTGACGTTGTTTCGCGGTGGAAAGCGTTGGGAAGTTTCGTGTGATTACCTTGCGTGTGGTTTTCATCTTGTGCCGAATGTTGAATTGGCGGAGTTGTTGGGATGTGAGCTTGACAGTGCCGTAAGAGTGAATGAGTTTCAGGAGACAACCGTGCCACGGGTTTATGCTGTTGGAGAGATTACCGGCATTGGTGGATTAGAACTGTCGCTCGTCGAAGGTGAGATCGCTGGACTCGCGGTTGCCGGGAAGAGCGATGCAGCGCGCAAGTTGTTTGCGATTCGGGACAAGCGAAGGCGTTTTGCGCGGTTGTTGAATCAGACGTTCGCGTTGCGTGATCAATTGAAGCAGTTAGCAGAACCGCAGACGATCGTTTGTCGCTGTGAGGACGTTACGTTTGAGCGCTTGAAGGCACATAATTCGTGGCGCGCGGCAAAGTTGCAGACGCGGTGTGGAATGGGACCGTGTCAGGGTAGAGTCTGTGGGAGTGTGGTTGAGTTTCTGTTTGGCTGGAAGGCGGAGTCGGTTAGGCCACCGGTGCTGCCTGTCAGGGTGGAAAGTCTTTCTTTGCCACAAAGAAGCACAAAAGACACAAAATGATTGAACCTTCTTTTGTGTTTCTTGTGCCTTTTTGTGGCTAAAGGGAGGAGTGGCGAGATGAAGATGAGATGGGCGGGCGTGATGCCTGCGACGACTACGGCTTTTGACGAGAACCTTAATATCGATCACGCATTCGTGGGCCAACATGCGACGTGGCTGATCGATCATGGCTGCACCGGAATCGTTACTCCGGGATCGCTCGGCGAGAGTGCTACGTTGAGTTTTGATGAGAAACTCGCGCTCTGGTCCACGGTGGTCGATGCGGTTGGCGAGCGCGTGCCGGTGGTCGCGGCGATTGCATCGTTGAGTACTGCTGAAGCAGTGAAACTCGCGGAGAGGGCGATGGATCTCGGATGCAGTGGCTTGATGGTTTTGCCGCCCTACGTTTATCGCAGCGATTGGACCGAGATGAAAGCGCACGTTGAAGCGGTGTTTCTGGCAACGCGACTCCCCTGCATGCTTTACAACAATCCGGTTGCTTACGACACTGATTTCTTGCCCGAGGAGATAGCTGAGCTCGCAGGCGAATACGAAAATTTCGAAGCAGTAAAGGAATCAAGTACTGACGTGCGGCGCATAACGGAGATTCAGGAATTGGTCGGAGACCGGTTGGCGATTTTCGTGGGCGTCGATGATCTCCTCGTTGAGGGCGTACTGATGGGAGCAGTTGGTTGGATTGCGGGTTTGGCAAACGCGCTGCCGGAGGAGTCAATTGCTCTCTTTAACTACGCGATGGAGGGCAATCGCGAGAATGCGATGTCGTTGTACAACTGGTTCCTGCCGCTCTTGCGAATGGATACCGTACCCAAATTCGTGCAACTGATTAAGCTGGTCCAACAGGAAGTCGGGATGGGAAATGCGCGCGTTCGTCCGCCGCGTCTGGAGCTTGAGGGTGAAGAGCTGGAGCAAGAGTTACGGGTTATTCACGACGCGTTAGACAACAGACCGAGGACTTGATCGGCCGTTCGTAATCCAACATCGAACGCCTCCTCAAACAGTGCGACACCACTCAGCTCCGAGTGCGCGAAGTGGATCGATCGAAACGGCTTTGCCGCCTCGCGTCGCGCCTGTCCCCAGATGAATCCAGTTCGCGGGCGGATCATCGCATGTCCCCAACGCATCACATCAAGGCGTTCTACTAGCCCGCGAATGTCAGGGTGCGCGCGCGACATATCCGCCAACGTCACTTCCGCCCAACCGCGCCAATCAGTTTCCAGTAAACGCGTGCGCGCCGCACGCTCATTCGCATCAACCAACGGATAGTAATAAGTGAATACCGTTGGACCACGATCGAGACTACGCTGATGCGTCGCGACAACATACCCGAGCGACGGACTCTCGTAGAAAACGTTGTCCCAGGCGAGCGGAAAGTCACGAGCCGAACTCTGCTTAGGCCGGTCTTTCAATGTCAGGTTCGCCACCATCCACGAGCCAAAGTGAAACTCCGCGATGTGCGGCGGCGGATTGTCGCGATAGGGTCGCACGACGTATCGCGCCATGAACTGAGGCGCCGCAAAGATCACGCGCTTTGCACGAAATCCACGCGGCTCACGGCCTTCGCGATCGAGTGTGATTACGTCGACGCCATTGTCGTGAGGTATCAAGTCAACCGCGGCGCGATCGAGTTGAATATTTGTTTTGGCTTTTTCGAACAGGTGACGGACCAGGCGGCCATTGCCTTCAGGCCACGTAATCAGCGACTGTGATTCAGTCTTCGGCGCCGGCACACGCGAACAGAAGTAAAACAGGCCAGCCCAGGCGCTGGTTTGGTCGAGCGTCATGCCATAGTCGTCGCGACATGCGTAGTCAACCCACCAATGCAGCCGCGGGCTAACGAAACCGCGCTGATTCATCCAATCGCTCATCGAGACGCGATCTAGCGCGGTTACTTCCGCGTCGTCTGAACACATCGACACTGGCAGCGTGAATGCGCGGCGTTCTTTGCCGTCGCGCCAGGCGATCCAGTGGTCCAACTCAGCGTTGAACTTGTCGAGCTGTTGTTTGTCGTCTTCGCTTTCGCCGGCATGAAGATAGAGGCCTTCGTACCAACGGCCTTTGTAGAAAACGCGTTCTTCCGGATCGCGACAGAGAAACTGCTCGCCGATGATTGGCTCGCCGTTTTTGTCTTTTCCCTCGACGACGCCCATCTCGTCGAGCAACGAGACGAGCGCGGCGTTCTCTTTCATGGGCGCGGGAATATAGTGTGCGCCCCACGGAAAGGAGAAGCGACGATTTGTGCCGGAGCGAGCGGTGCCGCCGGGCGCGGTCTCGAGTTCGAGCAAGACAAAATTTGTGAAGCCGGAGTTTCTTAATCGCCACGCAGCGGTGAGGCCCGCGACGCCACCACCCACGATCACGACGGGTACGCTGGTCCATGCATCCCGCGAAACTTCGACTCGCAGCCCGTCGCGCACGCGATGGCCGAACACATCCGACGCGCCGACGATCTCACCGGCCGGCAACGGCAACGTCTCATTGCGACGACACGCCGACAGTGCAAACGGCACCCCGAGAAAAGCCGCAAGAAGCTCACGTCTATTCATAAAATCTTTCGCCACAAAGAGGCACAAAAGAGCACAAAGTGAGACAAAGACTTGAAAATGATTATTGCGCCTTTTTGTGCCTCTTTGTGGTGCTATTCAAACCGTTTCCACTCACCTTCGTAATATCTCACCAGGGCCTGGTTATCGAGGCGGTTGATCTCGACCGGCACCGGCTCGATGTCTTTTGAAAGCGTAAACATCGCCGCTAGCGTCTGCTCGTCAAGAAACTTCAAACCCGGCGGCGGATTCTTCGGCACTTCAAACGCCGAACCACGCGCGAGCGCAAACCCCCATAGCCCAAAACTCGGCACCGCGGTGTAGTAAGGCTTGACGACAAACCCCGCAGCCTCGAGCGTGCGGATGATGCACCAGTAAGAGTTTCTCGCAAACATCGGCGACGTCGACTGCACCGCCACCGGCGCATTTTCCGTCACTCGCGTTCGCAATAGGCGATAGAAGCGCGTGGTGTAGAGCTTGCCGAGTGCGAACGTGTTTGGATCGGGAAAGTCGACGATCGCTGCGTCATAGGCAGGCTCGTTCGTATCTTCAACCCAGATAAATGCATCTTCATTAACAACCTGAACGCGCGGATCCTTGAATGACTGCTGGTTCAAAGTCGCGAGCAAAGGAAAACGACTCGAAAGCTTTGTCATGTCGGGATCGAGATCGACGAGTGTGACGCGTTCAACCGATGGATACTTCAGAATCTCTCGCAGCGCCAAACCATCACCACCGCCCAACACCAACACGCGTCGTGGATTATTCGCCAGCAGCATCGCCGGATGGACCAATGCCTCGTGATAGCGATACTCATCAGTCGAGCTGAACTGCAAGTTGCCGTTTAGAAACAACTGAAACCCGGCGCGTCCGCGCGTGATGACAATGCGTTGATACGGTGTGTCTTTGGTGTAGACGATCTCATCCGCAAACATCTCGTCTTCCGCCATCGACGTGATCCGGTTTGCTTTCACCAGTCCGAATACCAGGAGCGCTAGAACTAACACCGATTTCACGCGTAGTGCGGTAACGCTGCCTTCGATCAATGGTCGCAGCAGCCACGTGCCCCACAGAGCAACGCCCGCATTCAACATCCCGAAGATCAGTGACGTGCGAATCAAACCGAGGCGCGGAACGAAGAGAATGGGAAACAGGATCGACGCGAGCAGCGCGCCGATGTAGTCAAACGCGAGCACGCGTGAGACGAGCTCTTTAAACTCGATCTCGTCTTTGAGAATGCGAAGCAATAAAGGTATCTCGAGACCGACAAATACTCCGATCGCGAAGACGACGAAGTAGAGCACGACGTAAAAGTAATTGACGCGCGCGAACGTGAGGAACAAGAGCGGCGCGGAGAAGCCGCCGAGGATGGCGACGGCGAGTTCGATGTCGACAAACCGTCGCGCGAGTCCCTTGTCGATGAAGCGCGAGAGCCAGGAGCCGACTCCCATCGCAAACAGGTAGATACCGATGATTAGTGAAAACTGGGTGACGGAGTCGCCGAGGACGTAACTGGCGAGAGTGCCCGCCAGCAGCTCGTAGATCAAGCCGCACGTGGCGACAATGAGAACGTTAAGAAACAGTAGCGGAGGACGTTTCATGTCGCCCAAACGTACAGAGAACGCTTTATCAGTGGACGGCCGAAGCGATGATCAATGCACTGCCGAGGATCACAGATCCGATAACAATGGCCAGCGCGATGTTTTGATCGTCTTCGATCTCTTTGCGCACTGAAAAAGGGCTCGCTTTGGCGATGATCACAAATACAAGTGCAAAGACGATCAGGCCCAACAGGACGAATACCAACGTCGTCACCACTATCGGCAGCAAGCCTTCGAGTGGTATCACCAAACTCAATATTGCCATGGAATCAGTCAGCATTATTTTCCTCCGTGTAAGCCGTAGTGCCAGAAATGAAAAGAGCGATAGCCATTCTGTCGCGCATCAGGCGGCAACTGCCGCCGTGACCCTCCGCTGATCTCCCAACCGAGCATTGCGGCGATGCTATACAAGGTCACAATGCCGACGCCAAAAAGTGTGTAGAGTTTTTTGAGCATAGAAGTTAATCATCGTCTCCTGAATCATCATCACTATCATCACCGCCGCTAAACATGCTCTCCGACCATCGCCGTCGCTCAAACCCGACGTGATACACGATCATGAGGATTGGGCCAATGGACAATATGATCAGTGCGACCAGGATATTCAATCCGTGCGCAACGTTTTGCTCGATCTTAATCGTGACCGTAGCCGGCGATTGCCATTTCTCCCACTGGCCTTCCAACCGCAACACGTACCTGCCGGCCGGCATCGCCGAAGTGTAAGCCGAATTGGTCTGCCCGCCCTCCGACCACGCCTCTCCGTCTTCAACTCCCTGATAGTAAGAGATGTCGATCGGAAACGATTGGACCGCACCAGTCTCGTCGTTGATCAGATCTCCTTCGAGATAGACCCACGAGTTCTGCACCGGCGACTCGCCGACGATTCGAATGTTACGCCTGCCAGCCAGTTCAAATGGCTGGCTGAAGAAAACCTGCGTGCCGTCTTCATTCGGCAGCGGTTGAAAAGTGACAGTTTGCGAAAAAACTTCCCGGCTCGAGCCTCCAACCATCGTCGTCAACAAGCCAACCAGCAGCACAAGGACAAGGAATGCAATCCAATATTTGTAAATCCACCAGTGCTTGTAAGGCTGATTGGGCGCGATGTTCGACGGCCGCGGCAGCCCGCTCACGTTAAATGATTTTTCGATCTGCGGGACGGTTATGTAAGTGCCGAGCGACCAGTTGATCTCGCCGGTTGCGCGTTTCTTCTTATTCGCGTTTTTTGGATCGGTAACGTAAACAGTCGATACTTCTTTCGAGAGCATGTAAGGCGGCGCGATGTAATCGACGCCGCGCACCTGCTCGCCGGCTTCGACTTTCCAATAAAACTCGCCGAGCACACATTCGACCTTCGCCTCGGCGTCCTGAAAAATACGGTAAGTCTTGTTCTGATAAGTCGCTGATCTCGCCACCTCGTAGATCTCACCCGGCGGCACAGCACGTACGTAGTTCCAATGATCGTCGCTATCGACCAACCAGCGAAAGCCGATCTGCGGATGATAAAGAAGATACTCGCTCCAGAAATATTGAGTGCCTTCGATCGTGACGCTGCGGGCCATTGCACCGATTACGGTCATCTTTCCTTCAGGCACTTCGCCAACAGTGCCAAGGGGAATCACCGGTTGAAACCACGGCTTCTCGAGCGCCTTTAGAAATTTTAGTTGACCTTGATTGACGTCGAGCAGCGAGTTGCAGTTTGGACAAGTGACGCGTTCTGTTTTGTCAGGCGCGCGAAGTTCGAGTGGGCCAGCGCAGTTTGGACAACTCAGTTGCGCGGCGCCCACGCGCCGCTCTTCCTGTTCCGGTGTGCGCGTGGTGATGATGCCGATATCAGCGAGCGTGACTTCGTGACCGAGGAAGACGAGCGGTGGCGATTCGTTGTAATCCAGTGTGCCGAAGGCGCGATCGGTGCCCGAGAGATCGGCGTAGTAATAAGTTTCGCCTGGCGTTAACAGATAGGGAATCTCGCCTTTTGCACTGCGCGCGGTGGCGCGTCCGGTTTCCGCGACCATCATCGGCGTGGGCCACGGAAGGCCGCCGACTGTTTGCCCAAGCTGGAGTTGATCGAATGCCGGGAGTTGTGCGCCTTCGGGAATCTGGTATTGAAAAGTGAGATAAAAGCGGCCTTGAGCTTCAGCCAGCCAGCCGAGCCATCCGTTTGAGAAGGTTGCGTACCACTCATCCCATTGGCCGCCCATTTCATGACCGAGCTGCGCGCGGCCGGTTAGCTCAAACGGAACGTCTCTCCACTTGCCGCGCAGTCCGACATCCAGCGGCGAGCCCGTTTCGACGAGCTCAGCAACTTTGCCGAGATCTTTTAAATCGCGATCGGTGCGCGCGACTGCCGAATGGCAGTAATTGCAAATGACGACAATTGATTGCCCGCTCTTGAATTCAACCGGCGCTCCGCACGCTGGGCAGTTCGCCACGAGCACGCTCATTTAGCGGCTCCCGCGGTTGTGTGAGCGTCTTCGTGAATCACTCGTTCGAACACGCGAACGTGCACTTCGGTTGCGCCGAGCATTTCTTTCAGCGTTGATTCCCAGGGCCAGGACGCGCGGTTGCGACAGCAGTAGAGATTGAATGTTGCAGCGCGAAATTCGGGATAGGTGTGGCAAGTGAGATGCGACTCTGAAAGCAGAGCGAGACCGCTGATTCCACCGGGTTGCTCGAACTGATGCCAGGCGATCTCGCCGAGCACGTTAAGGTCGAGATCGTTAATGATGCGACGGAAAACCGCATGCAAGCGATCGAGATCGGCAAGTGCGGCAGCATCGCATCCGCTCGCTTCGATAAGCCATTCAGTGCCGAGAGCCATAAATTGGGCGAGAGAATAAGACACAGAGGCGGCAAATTCAATAGAAACAAGTCATGAACAAGTCAGGAAGAGGGGCTTGCCCCCGCTGTTGCGATAAAGTGGTAACAGCGGGGGCAAGCCCCTCTTCCTGACTTGTTCTGTTTTTGGCCTGACTTGTCCTGTTTGCGGGCTGTGGTTGAAACTCACCCCCCTGCCAGCGATGCGTGTGGCAGGATCGACGGTGGAATTGGTTCGAGAAAGCGCGACAGCGTGGGCGTGCCATCGGCCTCCGGGCCGCGATAGATGTCAACCGCCGGATACACAAAATGCAACTCCTTCTTCGCGCGCGTCGTGGCAACATAGAGCAGCCGCCGCTCCTCCTCGAAATCGTCAAACTCATCCTGAAACCTGTTTGACGGAAACCAACCATCGGTCATCCAGATCACAAACAAGTGATCCCACTCGAGACCTTTCGCCGAGTGCACCGTCGAGAGCGTTACAAAACCGCTGCTACGTCGCGGGACGTTCTCCTGCACCGCTTCAGTTGGATCGAGCGCGATATCGTCAAGCAACTTGGCCGGCGTCTTGTAGCGTTTCGCGATCGTTTGCAGGTGTTCGAGATCGCGGCCACGACGCTGCACGTCATCGTACTTGTTCTTCAACAGCGGCTTATAAAACCGCAACGCTGCGGATAGTTGTTCACTCGGCGTCTTACACTCGAGCATCGTGGTGAACACACGCGTGAGTCGCGTCAAATCGGTCTTGTAAGCCGCCCGAGCAGGGAAGCGATTCAGTTTCTTGAACAATCCCGCCTTGCTTCTCGTTGAGCGAAACTCTCGCTGCTCGACGCCGAGATGCTCGAGTATCTGGTAGACGGTTGCGTCGCCGATGTGATCGATCAATTTCAAAGCTCGAAACCACGAGAGCGTGTCTGACGGCTTAATCATCACGCGCATGAACGCCAGCGCATCTTTAATGTGCGCTGATTCGGCAAATCTCATCCCGCCAAACTTGCGGAACGGAACACCCGCGCGACCCATCTCAATCTCCAAATCAAACGAATGCGAACTGGAACGGAAGAGCACTGCAATGTCACTGAGCGGCACGCCCTCGTCACGCAACTCAGCAATTCGCTGCGCGACAAACCGCGACTGCTCATTCTCATCGCGCGCGCTGACAACAACCGGCGGCTGCCCGCCCTCGATTTTCGAGTAAAGTCGTTTCTTGTAACTCTCCTTTACGTCGGCAATGATCGCGTTGGCGACGTCGAGAATCGGTTGCGTGCTGCGAAAGTTCTCTTCAAGCTTGATGATCTGCGCCGACGGAAAGAGTCTCGGAAACTCGAGCATGTTGCGATGACTCGCTCCGCGAAACGAGTAGATCGACTGGAATTCATCGCCCACCACCGCGACATTATCGTGCCGCGCCGTCATCAGCTTCACGATCTGCGCCTGGAGCTTGTTCGTGTCCTGATACTCATCGACCATGATGTAGCGATACTGATCCGAGAGCTGTTCGCGCATTTCGGCGCTGGCTTCGAGCGCCTCGCGCAAACGCACCAGCAGATCGTCGTACGTCAGCATGTGACGACTGCGCTTGAACTCCTCGAAAGACTTGAACAGCGTTTCCAGATTGCGGCGCTCGTCGACGAACTGCGGATACTGCTGGTTCAGCACCTGCTTCATTGACTGGATTTTGTTGACCATCATGCTGAAGATCGCCGCGATGGTTCGTTTGCGGGGAAAGTGTTGCACTTTGCTGATTCTGATTTGACGACGCAGCAGATCGATCAAGTCTTCAGTGTCACTCTGGTCCAGCACGGTGAAGTTTTTCTGAACCCCGGCGTGATCGGCAAACCTTCGCAGCACCGCGTGACCTAACGAGTGAAACGTGCCGCCCGAGACGCGCTGGCAACGCGCGTCGGCCAAAGCTGCGGCTCGCGTCAACATGCTTGCCGCCGCTCGTCGGGTGAACGTCAACAAGAGAATCGATTCTGGCTTCACGCCGATTTCGACGAGCCGCGCGACGCGATAGACCAACGTGCGCGTCTTTCCGGTACCCGCGCCGGCGACGATCAACAGCGGACCTTCAGTGGTTGTCACTGCTTTGAACTGTGCTTCGTTCAGCTCCTTCTCGTAGTCGATCGCGCCTGTACGATCCCCGATGCGCTTCAACACTAACTTGGTTTTTGGCGCTACGGGCAACGTCTTACCGAGATCGAGAGCACGTTTGATTGCCTTGAGCTCTTCGGCTAGTTCGCTAATGGTCTGGTAACGATCTTTTGGCGTCTTCGCGAGCGCTTTCGTCAGGATTCGTTGCAAATCAGACGGGAGCTCCGGCCGGCCGTCACGCTGAAGTTGTGGCCCGCGATGCAGAATCGCGTGCATCGTGTCGATGCGATTGTCGTGAACGAACGGCGCGGCGCCGGTGAGCATTTCGCACAACACGACACCGAAGGAGAACACGTCGCAACGACGGTCGACACGTTGGCCCAACAACTGCTCGGGGGCCATGTAGTTGACGGTTCCCAACAACGTGCCCGACTGAGTTTCGACACCCCGGATGAGCGTCTTCTGTTCGCTGTCGGCGACGAGTGCTCGGTCGCGTTCGGCGACGAGCTTTGCGAGTCCGAAATCGAGAATCTTGGCGTAGCCGTCTCGACTGAGCATGAGATTCTCAGGCTTCAGATCGCGGTGAATGATGCCTAATTCGTGGGCGCGCGCGAGACCCGCAGCGATCTGAATGGCGATGTCGAGCGTTTCTCGGAGCGGCAATCCATTGTTCTTGATCTTCTGACGCAGAGTCTCGCCTTCGACATACTCCATCGCGATATAAGGGTTGCCGTCGTCCTCGCCGACTTCATAAACCGTCAGAATATGTGGATGATTCAGTGCGGAAGCGGCGCGCGCTTCCTGAAAGAAACGTCGCCGGCGATCTTCCTGCGAGACGTACTCAGCGGGAAGCAGTTTTAGTGCGACAATGCGGTGGAGTTTGTTGTCGTACGCTTTATAGACCGCGCCCATGCCACCGGCGCCGATCGGCTCGACGATCCGGTAATGTGCGATGTCTCGAACTGGGAGAGCCTTCATATCGTAATTTTAGCCACAGATGGGCTGTATAATCAGTGGCCGCTGATAAGGAGTTGCTTATGATATGTCCGCGTTGTGCCTCAAATCAAAATGACGACATAAAGTTTTGTACGTCTTGCGGAGCGAATCTGCAAGCAGTGCGCGAGGCGCTTGAGCTTCGCGACTCGGGCCAGAAGTTTGACTGGAGCAATACCTGGGTTGCTGAGATGTTCATGTCAGGCCAGGCTCATGAATTACGCAAACTTGAGATGGAGCGACGTCTCGGTATCACGCCGGAAGTAAAGCGTTACAACGAAATCAAAGCAGGCGTGATCGTGAGCAGCGTCGGCATCGGACTGGCGATCTTTTTGGCCATCTTCATGCAAGGCATTGTCCCTAAGGTTGGGCCCGATGTTGCGGAAATAATCACTCGTCTTTGGGTTGCCGGAGTTATTCCTTTCATGGTTGGCCTGGCTTTGATCGTTAACGGGCTGGTGGTGAGCAAGAGAATTGTGCAGGCGTTGGAACGCAATCAACCGCGTGAGAAATCGCTGGAGGAAGGACCGGCTCCTCGCGATCTGAAAGCAGCGGATACGAGTGAGTTCATTCCCACGAACTTCAGCGTTACCGATCAGACCACACGGCACCTCGAGAATTCGGAACGGAAGATCAGTCGATGAACAGGATTGCGGGTTTAGAGAAGGATCAAGCGCCGTGGCAGTTGCTGCAACTCGGCGCTCAGATCGCGTTCGAAAACTACCGCGCGCGCCTCAATCGCGTCTTCGACGTCGGCAGCGACGAGCTTTATCAGCCACAAAAAGCTAAGACTTGGTTAAATTTTCGAGCTCTTCCGGCGTGCGTGGCCAGTCGTCTTTTAAGAGGCGCGAGAGGGCGCGGTCGGCGAGGAGCTTGCCGCCGGTCTGACATGTGGGACAGTAGTTTGTTTCGTTTGAGCCGTAACGAATCCTTTGAATCTTATTTCCACAACGCGGACATGGTTGACCGTACTTGCCATGCGTCGCCATGTCCGGCCGAAACGCAGTCACCTTCTCCGGAAAACGATCGCCGTAATCTTTACGCAAACGCTCTACCCAGTCAGTCAACGTTCTCTTAATCGCGTCGAAGAGTTGTTCGAGCTCGCTGTCGGTGAGTTTTTGTGTGAGCGTGAACGGCGAGAGACGAGCTTCGAAGAGGATCTCGTCAGAGTAAGCGTTACCGATGCCGCTTAATATGCGCGGATCGGTGAGTGCGCGTTTGAGTGTGTGATTCTTCGCTCTTAACGCACGAGCGAACTGTTCCGTTGTCGCTGCAAAAACTTCGAGACCACCGGGATCGAGATTCTCGAGTCCCGCCTCGCCCTGAACCACGTGCAGAGACGCACGCTTCTGCGTACCGGCTTCAGTCAGCACGAGGCTGCCGTTGTTGAACTCGAGCACAGCCGAGCTACGACCTTTCGCAGCCTTACCTCGCTCCGTGTACCAGTGCAGTCGTCCTGCAATCATGAGATGCAGAACGAGCCACAGATCTCCTTCGAGCCCGAAGCAGATCCGTTTGCCAAGCCTGCGCAGCTCGACAACTTTTTTGCCTTCAACGCTGGACAGAGGCGGCACGGCCGTTCGCAACAGAAAAGGGTTTGCGATGCGGACGCGTTCGAGAATACTGCCGTGGATTCGTTTCTCGAGGGCCTCGATATAAACGACAATGTCCGGCAGTTCAGGCACTAATCACTTCTACTAGACGGTACTGCGGCTCCTCACCATTCGCCAAATCCAGAGCACGAGGATCGCGCCGAGTATCGAAAGTATCAAACCGCTTGTGTGGATTCTGCCATCGTTAGTTCCCGAGATTGCCCAGCTCACCAGACCGCCGATGATCGAGCCAACGATTCCCAGCAAGATCGTCGCGATGATGCCCATGGGATCTCGTCCAGGCATGATCAGACGTGCCAATGCACCCGCGATTAACCCAATGATTAACCACCAAATGAAACTCAGCATCGCTTTGTCCTCCTTTGAGCCGCGTTTATATCACAGGATTAAGATATTGTGCTAAAAGTACGTCTGATGCGGGAATGGTCCGGACGACTCACTCGCGCCACGCTGTCGGAACAGAAAGACGCGGGTGCGCACGTTTACAACATTACTGACTTTGGTGCCGTCGGTGATGGAACAACTCTCAACACTGCCGCAGTACAAAAAGCGATTGACACGTGTGCAAACGAAAACGGTGGGACGGTTCTCGTTCCCGCCGGCGACTTCGTTGTTGGCACTCTCGAGCTGAGAAGCAACGTTACGCTGCACGTCGCCGCGAAAGGCCGGTTGCTCGGTAGCGCAAAGATTGAAGACTACAAGCCTGGAAACAACGTTCCGCCTGGCAACGGAAACATCGTAATGATCTCCGCCGGGAACGCTGAGAACGTTCGCATCGAGGGTCCCGGAACAATCGACGGCAACGGCGCAAAGTTCTTCACTGGCCACGGCGACATGACGGGGCCCGGTCAGAACTCATCGCAAGGCTATTACCAGCGACCACACCTTCTCATCTTCTATCGTTGCCGCAATCTCGCCATTCGTGACGTGTTTCTGACCGCCAGCGCTTATCACTGCGTCCGCATTCTTCAGTGCCAGCGCGTTAACCTCGATGCAGTGCGAATCCACAACCGGGTCAACCTGAATAACGACGGATTTCACATCAACAGTTCCCAGTACGTTCATATCAGCAATTGCGATGTCACCTGCCAGGACGATGCGTGCGCCTTATTTGGCAGTAACAAATTCGTCACCGTGACCAACTGCACGTTCAGCACGCGCTGGTCGGTCTTTCGTTTTGGCGGTGGTGAAGCCGAAAACATCACGATCTCAAACTGCGTGATTTACGACACGTACGGCTGTCCGATAAAAGCAAGATTTGGATCGCGATCGCGATTCGAGAACGTCAGCTTTTCTAATCTGGTGATGACTAACGTGACCGGACCCATCTCGATCGGTCTTGATTCAACTCGCCGCAATCCGAACGCTGCGCCTGCGCCCCGCGGAATTGTGCGGAATATTAAGTTCAACGCGATTCGCGCAACTGTCGTCGCCGAGGGAAGACAGCACGAAGATCTGCCATGGCCACAGAAGTTCCGTCCAGGCGAAACACGCCAGTGCATTGTCTTGAACGGAGTCGGTGAAGAGTTTCTCGAGAACATCAGTTTTCAGGACGTGCATGTTACGTTCGAAGGTGGTGGCACTGCGGCTGAATCCGCGCGCGAAGTGCCGCAGTTGGCAGGTGAGTACTTTGAGATCGGAACACCGCCTGCCTATGGCTTATACGCGCGAAACGTTCGTGGTCTTTCCCTGAACAACGTGCGCTTTGAAGTAAAGACGCCGGATCTTCGACCGGCAGTGGTATTTGAGAATGTAGCCGATGCTTCCATTCACGCTTTGGCTGCTGAGGCAGATCGGAAAGCGGAGTCGTTACTGCGCTTCACGAAAGTGCGGGATATTCTGTTGTCTGCGTGTCGAGTCCTGTCCGCCGGAGCTGCCTTTCTAAAACTGCTTGGCCCAGACAATGCAAGCATCACGATCGATGGCGGTGACATATCGAAAGCTGAAAAACCACTTGTGTTCGCCGGCGGGGCTACGTCAAAAGCCGTGACGCTGAGGATGTAATCCTGGAGTCAAAGAAACTCAATGAAGACACTAAGCCGGATCGTACTGGTGGCGGTAATCGCGTGCGCAGTCTACTTCGCAACTATCGGCAGTAATCAGTTCTACCGGTTGCTGGACGCGATAGTAGATGTCTTCGACGCAATCGGAAGCAACTACCTGAAGAAGTGACCCCGATCGCTCATCCACGCTTGCCACTAGCGCAGATTCATCGCAGCTTTAAGCCCATCTTCAATCTGGTCAAGTTCGACAGAACTTAATTGGCCAATCAGTTGAGTAAGTTTGGCGCGATCCAATGTCGTTACCTGATGACAGAGAGCAATGCTCTCTTTTCTCAAACCGCTTCTGCCTGGAGCTAATGGTATGGCGGACGGCCCACGACTGGCCTGAATCGGTGAAGTTGAGAGCGGCACGACAATGATTGATCTCCAGCCCGGCGTCTGATTAAAAGCATCGTGAGAGATCACAATGACTGGACGACGGCCTTGTTGCTCGGATCCTGAACGAGGAGCAAGATCCGCCCAGTACACCTCACCACGTTTCATTTTCTAATCCGAGTGGAGAAGTTGTTCAGACGCCGCGGTCTCAAGGTCAGGATCTAGATCCGCCGCGGTGCCGGCGTGTTGAACTGCATAGTCGCTCAAAGCTCGGTGCAAGGCTATTTTGTCCAAGTGAGGTTCTCGCGATAATGAGTCTACGAACGCTTCAACTTCGGCTACACGATCTACCGGAAGTCTCTCTATTTTCTTGATTAGTTCGCGTCGTTCCATGAGTGGAGTATAACATGGGCTAGCGACGACGGCGTTTTCGTAAGGCATTCAGTGCCAGCAAGCCAACTCCAAACAATCCCAACGTCGCAGGCTCTGGGACGGGCGCGGAGAAGACGTAGCTAACCGATCCAATACGTTCTCCAAATTGAGGGATCGTGGCGGTCGCGATTCCTGAACCATTTATTGAGATATCAAAGAGCTGTTGCTGGAAGCAATTGAAGTCCCCGGGGCAGGGAAGAAAGCCCACCAAGTGTCCCGTCATTGTAAACGGCACACTGAATGGTTGGCCCGTTACATAGTTATTTGGCAATACAACTGATCCCGTAAAAATCAAATCACCCGGGCCAAAGACCACATTGGTGAACGTTACTCCGTTGATCGTGACTGTTGAAGGGCTAAACGGAATGTTGAATTGGTGCGCAGGGACGGTTCCCCCGACGTTCAGGAGCGATCCGGCCGCACATGGGGCAGGAGTGCAGATGGCGAAGGTCGTATTTCCAGGGTCACCTCCCATAGCGCCCTGAATCGAAATGTTTAGGCCGGAAGCGTTAATGCTAAAAAGATCGAAACCGGTGGCAAAGGTCCCACTGGTCAGCGTGAATGTATCAGCTTTGGCTGAACTGAAGACAAATAGACAAACAACTGCACAGATTAGTGCGCGTACCATGTCGAGACTCCATTCCGGGAGAGCGATGCAAGTGTTTTTAGGGGAAGGCCAGTCTACCGGGGTGTGGCGTTTTGATCAACTCAATTCTGCCGTTGCGTAGTGATGCAGTTTGAATTAAGAGCAACTAACGCCGAAGGCGTTCGCTAATTTCAGCCCAGGGCTGGAGCGCAGCGACAACCCTGGGATTACAATGTCAAAGATTTTTTTGAACCCTGCAAGGGTTCAGCTATTGGCGAACGCTTTCAGCGTTTTGCCCCCCGTTCTCATTGGTGCCCCAGGGTTGTCGCTGCGCTCCAACCCTGGGCTGAAATTAGCGAACGCCTTCGGCGTAGTTATTCCAAAATCAAACTGCATCACTACCCTGCCGCCGCACTGCAAAGCCACAAAGAAGCATCTTTGTAACTTGTGTGCCTTTTTGCGGCCTACTTGCCGGCACTTTTACAGAGAGGGTTCTTAACGGCAAAAACACTTCCTCCCACTGTTCCAAGGTATGCGCCTGAAAGTATTGACAATAGACCAACAGCCATTCCTCTCGCACAGTCTTCACTAGAATTGCCGTGGGGTCCGCTGCTGAAGAAAGCTATATAAACTGCTGCGACGCCGACGTAAACTACCACGGCTCCTGAAATCATGCCTGCTATGGAACTGGCGAATACGTAGGCAACATTTATTAGATGTTGTTTCCAGGTAAGTCTCCTCTCAGCCACCTCGGCTGACGGAAGATCTGAAACGATGCTCGGCGTCTCAAGACCTGCTGGTTTAACCTCAGCGCCACAGTGCGCGCACTTGGTTAAGAACCGATAATCAATTCTCGCCTTACAGTTTTGACAATTCATCACTACCTCGCTGGTGCCGGAAACATCTGACTCCCGAAATCTTCCTCAAAGCAAAGATCCCGCAAAACCCGACCAAATTGCACCAGGGAGCAAAGTGTATGCCTACGTGGGTTTTAGGCCATATTGCCGGCGAGAGGTTGCATCTTCTGTATCAAGTAGTGCATCCTAGCAGTCGGTTAATCCTTCTCTCGCGCATCAACGGTGATGCGCCCCGCGCCGCGAATATCAGCGCCGGACGTTTTAGATAGTTCGAGAGCAGGCTTGTTAAAAACTTTGGAAGCCGCTCTCCCGAAGAGCATCCGAACCCGGTCCTTCGACCAATTAACCGTTTCGCCGAAGCCTATCCGATTCGCCGCTTCCTTTTACTCCCCTTGGGGAAAAGGTATATCTCAATGTCAACAAAACTCTATGTTGGAAATCTTTCTTTCCAAACTACTAGTCAGGACCTCCAGGAATTGTTTGCTCAGGCCGGCACGGTTCAATCGGTAAACGTCGTGGAAGACCGCGATACAGGACAATCACGTGGATTCGCATTTGTCGAAATGTCTACAAACGCAGAAGCCACGGCAGCTATTGATCAATTCAATGGCAAGGAGCTTGGCGGTCGCGCTTTGAAAGTCAACGAAGCCAGACCACGCGAGAGCCGCGGTGGGGCCGGTGGACATGGTCCAAGCAACAGGCGCGGCGGGTTCGGTGGTAATCGCGGCGGCGGCTTCCGAGGTGGTAATCACGGCGGCGGCGGCGGCGGTCAACGAGAGCCTCGCTGGTAAATAATCATCAACAACGCAAGACCTTTTCTCCTCTCGCGCTCAACAGACGAGAGGGATAAGGGAATTTTGCGTCCATAACACAACTGTCGCGATCTGAAGATTCGCGAATTAAGGAACGTATGAATTTTTCTCAACTGGGCCTCACCTCCGCGCAAGTGCGCGCGTGTGAGTCTCTTGGATACAACACACCTACACCAATTCAGCGACGGGCAATACCAGTCGCTCTCAGCGGCCGCGACATGATCGGCTGTGCCGAGACCGGCACAGGCAAGACGGCCGCTTTTCTACTGCCGATCATTCAAAAGATTAGTGAGCATCCGCGACCGGGCATTCGCGTGCTGGTGCTTGCGCCTACACGCGAGCTGGCGCTTCAGATTCACGAGAATTACCAGGCGTTGAACAACGTAAAGACCAACCGCAGCGTGATCGCCATTGGCGGCGCAAACATAAAAACTCAAATCACCGATTTGCGACGAGGCGCCGCAGTCGTGATTGCTACACCAGGACGGTTGCTCGATCTGACGGAGCGCAACGTTATCAATCTCTCCGGCGTCGAGGTTCTGGTTCTTGACGAGGCCGATCGCATGTTGGACATGGGATTCTTACCGGCAATTCGACGTGTGCTTTCGCTGTTGCCTGCGAAGCGTCAAACACTTCTGTTTTCGGCAACGATGTCTTCCAGCATCGAGCAACTCGCCCGTTCGACGACAAAAGATCCTGAGCTGATCGAAGTAAGTCCTCGTGGTCGCGCAGCGACAATGGTGGAGCAGATTGCTTATCAAGTAAACCAGGAGTCGAAGACTGCTCTCTTGCTCGAGTTGCTGGAGAAAGAGCGCGACCGCTTTGAACGCGTGCTTGTCTTTACGCGCACACGGCGTGGAGCCGAGCGGCTTTCGCATGTGCTCAGAGCGCGCGACCATGCCGTTCAACGCATTCACGCCGATCGTTCGCAGCCTCAGCGTGAGGCGGCGTTACGCGCTTTCAGCGATGGGCGAGCGCGCGTACTAGTCGCCACTGATATAGCCGCACGTGGGTTGGATATCGAAGCAGTTTCACACGTCATCAACTACGATGTGCCCGCCGCTCCGGAAGATTACGTGCACCGCATTGGCCGCACGGGTCGAGCAGGCAATCAAGGACAGGCAATCACGATCGTCGCGCCGGTCGATGAGTTTGCCATGCGCGCGATCGAGGGACTGACAGGACAACGAGTGAAGAGGATCGTGCCGGAAAGCTTCGCTGCTTTGCGATCAGAATCGGCTGCTCGTCCCGTTAAATCGCTCGCGCCAGTGCCACCCCGTCGTAGCTCCGTTCGATCGTTCCGACCGCGACGTGCAAGGTATGTTTAGCCTGCGGGAGCAGGCGCAAGCATATAGCCTGGGGTGGAGCGAGGCTTTGCGAGCGAAACCCCAGGTATCTACGCACGACAAATTTTCTAGCCGCGAATGCGGGCGACAGACCTGATGCGGCGACAACGCCAAATTTGCAGCGCACGGACTGCCGCCCATTTCATGGGCTCAAAATTCCATGCTTCCAGTTCCTGGGGTTTCGCTCGCAAAGCCTCGCTCCACCCCAGGCTTTATGCTTGCGCCTGCTGCCGCAGGCTAAAAGCAGACTTTCCGTGCTAAGCCACTCCGCGCATAAGCTGGTTGTAAGTGAAGAAGGGTGACATGCTGGAACTAATGGAAGCGACGCGCGCTAAACACAACAAAACTATTCGCTGGGGCAATGGATCTTTTCTGGTTGTCACTCACGTGGCTGCTGTCGCAGCGCTCTTCTTTTCAAGTTGGACTGCGGTGATTTGCGCGGTGATTCTCTACTGGATTGCTGGAAGTCTCGGCATCGGAATGGGATTTCATCGTTTGCTTACGCATCGCGGTTACAACGTGCCGAAGCTATGAAGTTGATTTTAACTGGTGGGGCATTCGGTCGTTGCAGCTCATAGGCCTGGCTCGGGCGATCAAGCGAGTTCAGTTTAACGGCCACCTAACGGGCTGGCGCCTTACCTCACGCTACTTCCGCGTCACTCCATCCGCAGCGCAACAAGTGGATCGACACGTGTTGCGCGCAGGCTAAAACGGCTTGAATCCTTTAGATCAAGTCGTACTCAGGGAGCGTTCACTACAGTCACATGGAGATCGGAGGTCGCGGTAGGCGTCGGCGGACCGAAGGATCGAGCCAGCGTCAACCGCCAAGTCGCTTCGCCAGGAGACAGCCCGAACACCACGAGGCGATCCGGAACCAGCATGAGTTCCGGTGGTTCGTTGCCTGGTGAACCAGTGACGTTAGGAACATCGACTGGTTCAATCCAGGCGCGTGCCACTTCTTCGCCGCTGAGAGATGTGACGGACCAGTTATTCCCCGAACCAGAATAAGACGGCAGGAGGAGCTCGTAGCGCTCCCCCACAGCGATCCTGATCTCTTTCGGCAGGCCTGACAGATCGATGCTCATGCCGGTCCTATCACTGGTCCCTCGTGCCATCCGCCGCCGTCGCGCCAGTAGTGTTGTAACTGTCCATCAGTGCGAAGCACAATCACCTCGAGATTCCCGCTCCACGACCCTTCGCATAACCCGGCAACAGCTCGCACGTCGTGTCCAAAGTCAGCACTACGCCTCCATTGCATGTCGCCGGCATTCCACCGCCACCAATGCTGAACCCGGCCTCCAACTGCGACGCAGAGTTCAAAGTTGCCAGTAGGGCCAAGTTCGTTGTACATGCCATACTGCCCTTGGATCATCACGGGAGGGCTGCTTATGCCTGATCCAAACACGACACCGCTGTTCCAGGCAAATGTAGTTTCGTTCCGCCAGAAGTGCTGCATTGTGCCGTCCGTCCGCACTGCCACACACTCCAGGTTTCCGTGGGGGCTCCCATACGTTCCCTGTACCAGGCTGGGACCCGACCTCGCGATATTGCTGCCAAACAGAGCGCCGTTGTGCCAACCGGCTCCATCTCGCCAGATGTGCTGAAGTCGGCCACCGACTGAAACGACGACCTCGAAATTCCCGGGTGCATTATAGTCGCCTTGGATGAACCCCGGAACTCCGTTACAACCTGTAGGTCCGAAGATGCCGCCATCGTTCCATGGTCCGGCTCCACCTCCGCCCGTCCACCAGTGATGAAGGCGGCCAGCGCCCGTAAGGTAGACAATCTCCAGGTTACGATTGAACGTAGTACCCGTCAGCGTCGGGCAGACGGCTGCATCGGTTGCGAAGTTCGACGCAGTTCCCCAAGTCCACGGTGGACCACCCTCACGCCAGCGGTGCAGAACGCGTGAGCCGTTTGATCCAGCCACTTCCAGATTGCGATGTAACGCCCCGTTTCCGCTCTCGATAAGATTTCCATTGTGGAGGCGTCGCTTGGTCCAAGGGTCGGGGTTGGTATTGCGGAGCCCAGACCTTAGGTAGGTATCAATGTTACACTCGCCATAAGCGATCCATCCGACACCGTTTACTCCCCAACCGTTGCCCCATGAGTTCTTGCAAAGCCATGCTCCGAGTGCATCGTCGTAGCCGATAATCAAGAATAAGTGCCCGCCACGAAAAGTGTTTGATGGGTCAGTGCTGCGCCGGTAGACGCTTCCGTGAATACCGCTGAAGTCCTGATAGACGTCGATATACGTTGCAAGAGGTCCTACAGTATCGAGCCAGTTCTTGGAGTTTGCGACCGAGACCAGATCGAACGCTGGTCCACGGACCGACCTCCCATTGCGATCGGGAGTTGGTGCATACGGAGGAGTATCGGTGCGCCATGGCCATGAGCCCGGGTCACAGATGCCATTGTGGGAGAAGAAATTGGATACTTCACCCAAATTGCCTAAGTCGGGACAAGTCTTGCCTACGCCTCGGTGGACATCGCCCTCAGACAAGCGGGTCCACATTGAGTGCTCGATGCGAACCATCGATTCCACTAAAGCGGTACCAGCGAAGGCCCAGCACGCGTTGCATGGATTTTGGTCCCTCGTGCTGGTGATCCAGTTTTGACCCCAACGATTTCGCCAATCGACCGAGCTGGGTGGTGTCCCTGCCTCGGGGGGTGTCGTTAACCCTTCCCCATATGCTGCTTCCGCGACTGCCGTACCGGCAGTCTTAACGGCTTCGTCGAGACCGAGCTGACTTAGCAGCCTGGGAGAGAAAACTTTCCGCACCTCGTCGGCTGAAACCAGACCGAGCTCGGCACGTCGAACGGCAAGAAACGGGTTGCCGCCAACACCGAGCGTCTTCAGGTCCAGAGGCGGAGCTTTCTCCGTGGGTATAAGTCCTTCAGGTGATGCACCCAGCGCATAACGAGGAAGGCGAACATAGTCGGGCACGTCAGGACGTGGCTGCCATCCCAACTTTTCAGACTTGATGAGCTTGCGTAAGTCACCGTATGTTAATTCTAATGGCATAGTTCCTCCGCGATCTTCTGTTTCTTCAGTGTTCCTGATTTCCGGCGTCGAACGCTGGGTGGATCATTGAGAAAGGTAAGGTGATTAAGTTCTTCTATCAGCTATGTCGAGAAACGACTGTTACGTTTCCAACATTGTGGAAATTAGTTTGCGCAGGTTGTTGTGAGGACTTTTGGGGCACGTACTTCTGTGATCGCTCAAGCGAAGTAAGCGTCGCACCGCCGCACGCGAAATATACTTACTCAAGCGAAAATCTGTTTGCTACGATGACACGCAAACAGAATTGCACGAGAACACTGAGCAGGCGGTCTGCTCTGAGGGTAAATCACTGCCTCAGGTTCAGTGTTTCGAAGGAGGTTTACTTGAACGTCACGAGAGAGTTGTTGCGAAGAATTTATCGGCAGGAATAACCATGTGCTAACAGGGTGAGAGCGGCAACTTCCCAAACCCGTAAGTTGCCGCTCTCCAGTGCGAAGCACGTTGACAAACCCGATTGCCACTGGGCGACGCACTTCGCTAACATGAATGGAAATGATTAACTGGCGAACGAGAATCGCCTAAGATGCTCGCCGCCCGGATGCAAGGATTCCGGGTCTCCCCTAAAGCCAGCCACAGCGTATTTCTATTTAGAAAGTTTTGCAAGTGCGCCCATGCCTCTTCCGGGAGGACAAGTTGATGGGGCGCGCTCACCGTTCGCGACCTAACCGGCTTGGCGAAAAACTGCGGTTCATTCGAATTCATTTCGGTCTCACGCAGTCAGCCCTTATTGATAAGCTTGCAGTAAAAAGCGAAGCGCTTTATCCGTCCAGCATTTCGCTTTTTGAGCAAGGCGCTCGAGAACCGTCATTGTTGGTCCTACTCGCTTACTCGAAGCTTACCGGGGTGACGATTAATGATTTGGTTGATGACAAAGTGAAGTTGTCGAACTTAAGAATCGAGCCCAAGCGCGCTCGGGATTGAGTAGCCTGCCATAAAACGTGCGTGAGCTCCTCCTCTCTGTGCAGCCTTTGTGTTTTCTGTGTCTCTGTGGTTAATGATTGCCTCGGACGAACACCACAGAGACACAGAGAACACAAGGTTGCACAGAGAAAGCCGAGGTTGCTTAGTAAAGATCATTATCTCTGCCAGTGCTGGCGCCGGCGATAATCACAAAGTGTGCGAACACCTCACGCGCGTCTTCAATGAAAATCGAATCGATGTAGATATAGCGGTCGCTCAAAGTGGTGCTGAAGTGATCGAACTCGCGCGGGAAGCCGCACGCGGTCCTTATGAAGTAATAGTAGCGGCAGGCGGCGATGGTACGGTGAATTCAGTGGCATCAGCGGTTGTCGATAGCAACAGGATTCTGGGAGTCTTGCCGCTTGGCACGCTTAATCATTTTGCCAGAGACTTGAGAATTCCTTTCGAACTGGAAGCAGCGGCACAAACGATTATCGCTGGTCACACGATCGAAGTTGATGTGGCAGAGGTAAACAATCGAGTCTTTGTGAACAATTCAAGTCTGGGCCTTTATCCAATCATCGTCCGCGAGCGAAAGAAGCATGAGCGACTTGGGTTTTGGAAATGGCCGGCGTTCCTCTGGGCCACGATTCAGGCATTTCGCCGATATCCATTTCTCGACGTTCGGCTGCGTGTTAACGATCAATTCCTGGATCGGACAACTCCATTTGTGTTTATTGGTAATAATGAGTATGCAATGGACTCATTTAATATCGGTTTGCGGAATCGTCTTGATAGAGGTGTGCTGAGCATTTACATAACACATCGAACTAGTCGTTGGGGATTAATAAAGCTTGCGTTGCGTGCCGTGCTCGGACGGCTGCGCGACGACAAAGATTTTCTCGCTATTTGTTCCAACGAGGTGAAGATAGAAACGCCTCACAACCGTCTGCGGGTTGCTTTTGACGGCGAAGTTGACGTGATGAATCCTCCGCTGCAATACCGCGTTCGTACGCGCGCACTGAGAGTGATTGTGCCCAAAGAAGCAGAAGCTGAATGATGGAGGAGCATGCGGAGGATAGTTCATCTTTCAGATCTGCACTTTGGGCGCGTAAATCCCATCTTGATCGATCCGTTAATAAGAGCGGTCGAAAAAGTTGAACCAGACCTCGTCGCCGTCTCAGGCGATCTCACACAGCGCGCACGCTCGTACCAGTTCCAGCAGGCACGCTCGTTTCTGGATGCGCTGCCAAAGCCACAAATAGTCGTGTCGGGGAATCACGATATTCCTCTTCACAATGTCTTTGCGCGTTTTCTTGAGCCACTGACAAAATACAAACGCTACATCACTGACGATCTCAATCCGATTTACGAAGACGAAGAGTTGGTTATCGTAGGCGTGAACACGGCGCGTTCGTTGGTCTTTAAAGGTGGGCGCATTAACGAATCTCAGGTTAGTCGTTTGCGAGAAAAGTTCTGCTCGCTGGGAAAAGAAGTCGTAAAGGCGGTTGTGACCCATCATCCATTCGATTTGCCTGGAGGCCACGGCGATCGCCACCTCGTGGGCAGAGCAAGAATGGCCATGACGGGACTGGCGGAATGCGGCGCCGATCTATTTGTTGCGGGCCATTTGCACATTAGCCATACCGGTCACACCAAACGATATAACATTCGCGGACACTCGGCTCTTGTCGTACAAGCGGGCACGGCCACTTCGACGCGCGAGAGAGGCGAAGCAAACTCGTTCAATCTGATTCGCGTTGCTTACCCGGAAATAGTTGTCGAGAGATTTGCGTGGAACCCATCGATGACAGCTTTTGCCGTCTCGAGTGTGGAGCAATTCAAGCACACCGTCGAAGGATGGATACGAATTGACTCAAAGTGAGTAAGATGAAGTCTCATCACCAAAATCGTTGGCGTAAGCTAAAGGAAAGTTCCTATGTTAACTAGACCTGGTTCTGTTTATGCTAAGTCTCTCCTGATTGTTGCCTTTTTGAATTGCTTGCTGTTGTTGCCGGCTGAGTGTTTTGGGCAGACGGCGGCGATGGGCAGGCAGGAAGGCGCTGATAACGAATACCAGACGGGAGCGATCTTATGGACGCAAACGTCAGCGGAATACCGCGCACTTGCTTATCAGGCTTTTAGTCTGGCGAAGTTACGCCTGGACCAGGATCTCACCGGACGGACGCGAGTTCGTGCTGCGAAACCGCCTGCCGTCATAGTCGACGTCGATGAGACTGTGCTCGATAACAGCCGCTACCAGGCCGAACTTGTTCTGCGCAGAGCCGCTTACTCAGCGGAATCATGGCGAGCGTGGTGCGATCGTGCGGAGGCTGGGGCTGTTCCCGGCGCAGTTGATTTTCTCAAGTACGCGTTTAGTCATGGCGTTCACGTGTTCTACATCACCAATCGTCGCCAGCCGGAGAAGGCCGGCACGATTGAAAATTTAAAGAAGCTCGGGTTCCCGGGCGTGAGCGAGGAGACTGTAATGATTCGGGAACAGGGTGCCAGCAAAGAATCTCGCCGGCAGAAGGTCGCCTCACGCTATCGCATTGCCTTGCTTGTTGGTGACAACCTCAACGATTTCAGCGACGACTTTGCGGGTAAGTCGGTTGTCGATCGCAAGGCACAGGTTGATCGCGAGCGCGCTGAATTCGGCTCGCGCTTCATCGTCATTCCTAATCCAATGTATGGCGATTGGGAGAATGCAATCAACGACAACCGCCCGAACCGCACGGAAGCTGAAAGACAAGCGAACCGCCGCGCTGCGATGAGAGGCATCTCGATTCAACCTTAGTTACCCGCGCGACTTGCGACTGATCGTGAGAAAAATCTGGACAGGACACTAAAACCGGAAGCGGACTCCGCCCTGAAGCGTTGAGAACCTAACGCTAGAGCCGGCACTGACGGCGTGAAAGTTGTACTTACCTTGTATTCCGAACCTCGGCGTAGCCTCGTATAAAACTCCCCCGCCGATATTACCGCCGAAATGCACCGTTCCTGAGTTGCTCACATAGGCTCCAACGCCCCCGTTGATGAATGGACGAACGTTGCTCGAGGAATCGACCAAATAGAACTTTCCATTGCCCGACAATTGGTAAAGGTTGGTATGCCCGCCGAAGAAGGTCGAAAAGCGGTGATATCCGAAAGTACCTTCGGCCGAGAACTGTGACGTTATCATGTATTCCAATCCTGCGTTGAGACTGAAGCCCGGGTCAAAGAAAGTAGAAAAGTCTCCATGTGGCACAGTAGCGCCGGCATCAACAAAAACTGCAAACTTGCCTGAAGGCGAAGCAGGCTGACTAGTCGCACCGCCTGAGCTCCCATCGGCTGCTTCAGCTCGCACCTGTTGAGTGAGCCGAGAAGTCGTGGCAACGGGCGCCACGGAGACTTTCGGCAGAGTTTCTTCGGCTCCGATGGCCTTGGCCCAAAGGCTACTGAATCGCTTACGATCTGCGGATGGCCCGTCGGCATATTTATGGTCCAGGTCGATACTGGAGTTATTAAACGTAAAGTTGACATCTGCGGAAACGCTCTCGCGCTGCTCCCTTACGCCGCTAGTTACTTGCGCAAGTCCCGGAACCGCAAAGCAAGGGATGAAGATTACAAGTAGAAGAATCTGAAGTTTGGACCAGCGTGTATAGGTTTCGAGGTTTGGTTGTGTGAGTTTATGGTCGTTCATAAAGTGTCCTCCAGCTTTTAGAAGTCAGCCCCGAGATGAGCTTTCTGTTTTCGCGCGATGCTTTCTGGTCGTTGAGAATTCGCTAATGTATTCGTGAGGCTGGTACACGGAAGCGGGAGGTAATTGCAGGCCTTTATGACCAGCCAGTTTGTTTACCGGTTTTCGCCGGTAACGTACTCTCAATCAGTATGAAGGTCAACGTCTGGTCTATCGCTCAGGCGCGTAGTAGGACGTGCGGCTGGTAATCAGGTAATCGGGATGTTCTTTTACGGTGATGGCAATGCGTCTTCTTTTCCCGTCATGGTCCTTATTAGTTGGGTAGTAGCCGATGATATAACGCTGATTTAGATCCTTGACGATACGGTTGTAAGTTTCCGCGGCCTGTGACTTTGTTTCTAAAAACTCGGCCCAGCCACCGGAGAGTTTTGCCAGGTCGACAAGTGCGTTTTGCACCTTGAGCTCCTGGTCCAATCTCGCTTGCCAGATTTCCTTCGTCAGTTTCTTTTGCCGCTGTTCCTGACGTGCCTGAAGAACGCTCTTCAACTTTGCGGATGAGGCTGCTGCGATCCACGTGGCGACGACCCTTTCGTCTTCGGCCGTCAATCGTTGTATCTGCTCGTCTTCGGTGAAACCGATCAAGCGGGTTCGCGGAATGATCGTATAGATGGTGACTCGTGATTTCTCGACCGCACGGTATACATCGTCGAGGCTAAACTCGGTCACGAGCTCTCGCTGCAACTTCTTCTTGTACTCGATCTCCTCCTGAACTTCGGCCCGCAACTCAGGCGATAACCCCGGTGGAACCTCATGGACGATCAAAGAGTTTCGCAGGTACTCAATTTCATCTCCATCAGTTTGAAACACGATCACCGGAGTTTGGTCTTCATCATCAAAGGCCTCGTTGAGCGTGGCCATCAACGCGCTGAATTGAGAGCTGCGGCCAAATTGTGGTTGTCTCTTGCCGATGCCCAGGACACCTTTACTGCCTCTATTCTTTTCAATAAGCGAATCCAGGGCGTGTTTAAGATCTCGCTTGTCACTCGTGAAGCCGACCAGCAACTCAACATCGTCGGTAACAATTGCCATTTGATCGTGTGGTCCAAGCTCATCAACCAGAATTTTAGCCGCTTCAATGCTGTCGGCGATGTAAGGGAATTGGCTGCGACTGTAGTCGATGATCAAAACGATCGAGCGTGAAAGGTTGGCACTGTCTCCCAACGCAAAAAGTCCAACTTGCTGAGGAACACCGTCCTCATTGATATCGAAATCGGTTGGTTTAAGATTTCGTTGCGGACGTCCGCTCTTATCAGTGACTAACACGTCGGACACGACGAGGGAGGTTTCAATTCGAATGACATCATCGCCGGAAGTTCCATCGCGAGTTGGCTGACCGCTATTCACCGCCTGGTTCTTCTGCGGATCCCATTTGAGCTTCTTGAGGCTGGAACCAAAGTCCTTGAGCTTCGGCCTTTCTCGAGGTGGTGTTTGCGGAAATGAACTGCTACACAGCAGACCGATGACAAGGAAAGCTATCAGTGTTAAGCGAGACTGATGATTGACTTTGAAAAGATTGAAATGCAAGGTCAGGCGTCTCTGGCGATAAAGCTCGTTATTCGGAAACGATTTTAGCTCAATCAGACCAGAATCACCCGAACCCGCGAAAAGTCGGTAGTGACGCAGTTTGAATTAACGCCGAAGGCGTTGGCTAGTTTCAGCCCAGGGTTGGAGCGTTAGCGACAACCCTGGGAATAAATCGCAAATTGCAAATCAAACCCTGAAAGGGTTAGGCGGCTGGCGAACCCTTTCAGGGTTCAATCAAATTTTTGATTAGTTAACCCAAGGTTGTCGCAAGCTCCAACCTTGGGCTGAAATTAGCGAACGCCTCCGGCGTTAATTCAGACTGCATCACTGGCGTTAATTCAAACTGCGTCACTGGCGTTAATTCAGACTGCATCACTGGCGTTAATTCAGACTGCATCACTGGCGTTAATTCAAACTGCGTCACTGCTGAAAAGTCCTACTTCCTGCGCTAACTCTAGCCTTTCACCGGCGCCGCCACGTACCACACGTTATCAAACGGATCTTTTACCCACGCGCTGCGATCACCGTAGGGTTGATCGGTGGGCGCGAGCATTGAAATTCCTCCTGCCTTTAACGCCTGTTCATACGTCGCATCCACATCGTCCACATAGAGATAAATAGCGGTTGGCAGCGGTTGTGTTGGATACCGAGCTTCGCCCAGCTCGATCACTGAATCGCCGATTTGCACCTTTGCGTGCATGATCATATCACCCTCTGCATGGCGCATCAGCTCTTTCCCACCGAACGCATTGGTGACGAAATCGATGAAACGTTGAGCCCCGATTGGATGAAAGTAAACGGTTACCGTGTGAAGGTCCTGAGCGATCTCTTGCAATGGTACGAACGGCGTCGCAATGTACCATCGATTTCCGTGAATGTCTTCAACTCCGCCAGAACGTTCACCATACGGCTGATCGGCAACCGGCATTAAATCTTTCGCGCCGGCTTTGAGCGCTCGTTCATACGCCTGATCGACATCGGGCACGTAGAGATGAATTGCTGTAGGCATCGGCTCGATGTGCTCGGCCCCACCGATCATTACAATCGAATCACCGATTGATACTTCGGCGTGCATTCCTCCCGCAGAACCCGTTGCGCGGAAATGCTCGATTGCGCCGAATGATTGAGTGACGAAGTCGATGAGTTCCGCCGGTTTATGAACGGTGATGTATGGAGTGACGACGTGGCGGTTTTCGCGCCTCATCTTGGGCTCTTTTATTCCGGAAGCTTCATCTGATTTCTTCGCCGAGCGTTCCTGGTTCCACTTATCAAGTTCCTTCTGCATCTCCTCGACAGACACGTCCTTCAGATGCGTTGAGACAATCCACGTGTAACCGAATGGGTCTGCGATTTGGCCAGATCGATCGCCATAAAACTGATCCTCTATGGGACGAACCAAAGTTGCGCCGGCTTTGATGGCTCGTTCGGCAAACGCGTCGACGTCAGTCACGTCCAGGTGTATTTTCACTGATGAGCCGCCAATTGTTTGTGGACTTAAGGTGCCGTAGTCCGGATATTCATCAGAGATCATAAGGCCTGTGTCACCGATCTGTATTTCGGCGTGACCAATCTTTCCATCTGGTTCGGTAAGTCGCCACAATTCTTTTGCTCCAAACGCCTCTCGATAGAAATCAATGGCTGCACTTGCATCTGCTACACATATATAAAGCGACATCGAACGCACGGGAGTTGTTTCCGATTTTTGTACGGGACTGCTCATAGAATCTCTCCTTATCAATTGCTGCAGAAGTTCAGCCTTGAACGACTCGCCAGGTAGACCAATAAGATCCTGCGCAACTCCGACGAGCGCAGATAATTCCGGCCCGAGACTCGTCAGATCTAATTGACGCCCTTCAGCCATCGCTGCGACAGCGTCATCCAATTGGTCAATGATTGAGCGTTCGGCCATTGGTATTACTTCTCGTTTAGTCGATTACGCAAATTCTCCAGTCCGCGAAACTGGAGTTGTTTCACTGCCCCCTCACTGCGCCCCAGCTCGTCAGCAATTTCACGGATGCTCTTTTCGTCTGCGAAACGCATCACTATCACGCGACGTTGGTCCTCCGGCAGTTTGTCGACGGCGCTAAACAAGCGAGCGCGGCGTTCAACTTCTTCCAGAGCCGTTGCGGTTGAAGTTTCAGAAGAGGTATCTGGTTGATCACTCGACTCACGCACCCTCCGCTTAGCCTGATCGGCAATCGCGTTCGAAGCGATCCTGTAAAGCCACGCGGCGAATGGGGAGCCTCTCCATTTGAACTTTCCGAGGTTTGCGAGTGCTTGATGAAAGACGTGGGCGGTGAGATCCTGAGTTTCCGCACGATCACGAACTCGCCGCGCAATGTAGGCATAGACGCGGTGAAAGTTCTGTTCGTATAGCTCGGCAAAGCGGCTCGGGTCCTTCTGAGCAGCTTCGATCAGGAGCCGTTCTTCGGATTCAGTTACCTGACTCAAGTCTAACCAGTCCTCGCAGCGCCGGTTTCCTTTTACTAAAACTGTTGAGTTGCCAAAAAGTTACGCCCTTGTGGAAGTAATCAACAATGTGGCTTTTTTTCTTAAAAGTCCAAAACCGCCACACGCCTAAAACTTCTAACATTCCTTCATGCAACTGAAAAAGCCTGAAATCTGATTCTCCCATGCACGCGTCGGCGCTGGCATATCGGTTGCGATGGGCTTCGCCGACTCCCTCTGCGCTTCAGTCTCAGCGCTTACTAACTTAATGTTCGGGCCACAAAGAGGCACAAAAGAACAAGAAAGCAGTCAAAGTATTTGTGCTTTTTGTGCTTCTTTGTGGCCTTCCTAATTTTGAGGCAAAGCCCAACAAAACCACATTAACCAAATGGGAGGAAGGGTGCGAAGTATTATGCAAATGAAACTCTTTCAGCAACATCGCTCGCTACGTGTGACGATGTTGCCTTTTTTGCTTTGTTTGAGCGTTATGACATTTGCAACGCTCGCTTATGGACAAGCGGCAACCGGCCGACTCTCTGGAACCGTGTCCGGCCCGGATGGTCTCATTTCGAATGCCACTGTGGTCGTCACCGACAATCAAACCAAACAATCACACACGGCTATGACCAACGGCCAGGGGGCCTTCAGCTTTCCACAACTTGCCGTCGGCAGTTATACCGTTAGCTTTTCGGCTCCTGGTTTCAAAACATTCAACGCCACCGACGTGAGAATCGACGTAGGAAAAGAATATGTCTTGACACCCACATTGGAGGTCGGCGCGATTGAAGAAAAAGTAAACGTTATAGCAGGCGCCGATATCGTTAACTCAACGAATGCTGAACTCAGCAATACCGTAACCGAGACTCAGATGCTTGGTTTGCCCATCAACGGACGCGATCCTTCCAGTTTGATTCAACAACAGCCCGGAGTGAGTCAGGGCGGCGAAGTTGACGGACAACGGACCTCGGCGCAAAACATTACTCGCGATGGTTTGAACGTTCAGGATAACTTCATTCGCGAAGGCAATTTCAATCCGGATCGACCTCGGATCGACGACGTTTCCGAATTCACCATAGTTACACAAAATGCCAATCCCGCGTTGGGTAGTGGTGGTACATCTCAAGTGCAGTACGTCACCGCTCGTGGTGGTACAGAGTTTCATGGGGCACTCTACGAATACAATCAAAACGCCGCGCTGGCTTCCAACGGTTTCTTTAACAACCGGAATGGAGTTGCCAAACCCCCGTTCAATCAGAATCAGTATGGCGGCAAAGTCAGTGGGCCGATTTATTTTCTCGGATTCGGAGAAGGCGGCCCGGAAGTAAGGCACATACCGAAGGCCTTCTTCTTTTTTGAGTACGAAGGATTGCGCTTGCCGCAAACAGTTTCGACAACGCGCACGATCCTTACGCCGTCAGCGAGACAGGGTATCTTTACTTACGTCGACGCCAATGGTGTTACGCGCCAGTTTGATGTTCTGGGAAGCCAGGGATTGAGCATCAATCCACTAATCTCGAGTCGTATTCTTTCGGGTTTGCCAACAGTCGGCAACAACAATCAGGTTGGCGATGCACTCAACACGACCGGCTTCACTTTCAATCAGCGAGCCGACGTGAGGATAAATTTGTCGACGACGCGTATCGATTATGATCTTAGTCCAACGAAAACAATCAATTTCGTGTGGCACCGCACGACCGACTTTTTCCTGCGCCCTGACACCGATTCGGGAGGATTCAACACAACGCCATTCGGATCTCAGACAGCAACCACGAATGAGCTAATCGGGGCCTATAACTGGGCGATCACCAACAGGTTCAACAATGAGGTACGCGGCGGCTATCAGAAGAGCAATCCTTTCTTCAATACCAGCGGTCTGCCTGCTGATTTCTTCATCGGATTGCCGCTCACCGATAGTCCGGAAAACAGTTTTCTACCACAGGGCCGGACCACGAAGCTCTACAATATCCAGGACAATGCAGTTTACTTATGGCGGAATCATTCCTTCCGCTTTGGCGGCCAGGATAACACTTACCGCATTGTTTCGTTCGGCGGCTCATCGTTGCCAACTTTCTTTCTCGACAATTCTAACTTTCCAAATTTCGGATTTGTACCGGCGAATACTCCTGGAGTGCCGTCGTTGTTCACGATACCCAATCTCAACGATCCCAATCAGGTCGCTACGGCAAACGCCCTACAGTCTGAACTTGCCGGACTCATAGGTGAGTCAGAAAACACATTCAACGTGACGAGTAAGACCTCGGGCTTTGTACCGGGCGCGCCTGTTATCAACACGCTGAACTACAACAACGTGTCGTTTTACGTGGCCGATCAGTGGCGCGTGCGGCCCAGCCTGACACTTAATTTGGGAGTACGCTACGAGCTGTTCACCGGCATCAAGGATCCCAGTGGTTTGCGGCTCGAGGTTGTGACCGGTGGAATGGATCCCAACGCCGCGCTGCTGAATCGAAATGGAACCTTTGATTTTGTTGGAGGCAACGCCGGTTCACCGGGCCAGTTTTTCAAATCCGATAAGAACAACTTTGCTCCCAACTTTGGTTTTGCCTGGGCACCGAACTTCAAGTCGAGATTCGGTCACAGGCTCTTCCCCGGCGGGACAGTGATTCGCGGAGGCTTCAGCGAAAGTTACATCAACGACGAATTCGTCCGCTCACCTGATAACGCGTTGCAGAATCAGGGACTCTCGGTGACGCCGATCAACTTTGGGTTGACTGGGGTGATCACTAATCCACCGCCAGTGCCTACACCTCCGTTTGTGCCGCCACCGTTGACCTTCGCCAGCATCAATGCTTTAGCACCTGGCTCCAATGTGGCGTTTCTCATTGATCCGAACCTGCAATTGCCACGTGTTGAGCAATACAACTTTGGTATCCAGCGCGAAATCGGATTTAAGTCTGTTCTGGAAATTCGCTACGTCGGAAATCGCAGTCATGAGCTGATTCGGACTGTAGATCTCAACCAGGTGGACATTCGCAGCAACGGCTTTCTTTCCGACTACATTCGTGCGCGCGCGAATTTGTTATTGACAGGTAACGCAGCCTGCACGTCGGCGCAGAATCCAGGCTGCCAGACACTGACAGTCTTCCCGTCGCTCGCAAACGGCGGCTCATTGAACAGCGCGGCGGTGAGAAACCTCCTGCTGAATGGTTCAGTCGCCGATCTGGCGCGGCGGTACGTACAACTGGGCCAAACAGGATCCGTGCAGATACTTCCCAACCCGAACATGGGTATTCTCGACTTGCTCGGCAACTTGGGTCTGACCAATTACAACGCTTTGCAGGTTGAGTTGCGGCGCAGGTTCTCGCAGGGATTGTTGCTGCAGGCCAACTATACTTTCCAAAAAACTCTGGACAACATTAGCCCGGGCAATCCAGGTTTGAACAGCGAAGATCAGACGAGGGTTGCAGCTTTCCTGGACAATCAGAATCAGCATCTTGACTATGGACGCGCGGATTTTGATCAGACCCACGTGTTCAATCTCAACGCGGTTTACGATTTGCCATTTGGAAAAGGAAAGTACTTTTTGAGCGACCATGGTGGTGCAGTTGACCGGCTGGTAGGAGGTTGGCAATTGGGCGGCATTCTGCGCATCAACACCGGTACGCCGCTGACCATCGTTGACCCGAGAGGTACGCTGAACCGTGTGGGCAGATCGGCAAACCAGACGGCAGTGACCAATCTCACGAATGCTCAAATCAGTGACTTGATCGGTATTTTCAACCAGAACGGCATCGTCTACTTCATCAATCCTTCGGTGATTAACACCAATGGTCGCGGGGCAGCGGCGTTTGGCCAGCCTGCGTTTTCGGGTGAGGTGTTTTTTGACAATGGTCCTGGTCAGTCCGGCACATTGGCGCGGAGTACGATCAATGGCCCACTGTTTACAGAGCTGGACATGTCCCTGACAAAGAGCATCCGGCTAACTGAAAGGATGCGTTTCCAAGTTCGCGCGGACGCATTCAACGTTCTGAATCACACTAACTTTCTGACGGGAATTCTTACCCCCGGTCTGGGTCTAGGCGGAACCAGCAACACCATCTTCAATGTCAACAGTCCAACTTTCGGTCAGATCACTTCGGCGAACACGATCGGCGGCAGTGGACTGAACCGTGTGATCCAGGTTGCGGGCCGATTTGAATTCTAAACCGCAATCACAAAACTCTTTCAAAAGAAGGGCGGCAACTCGATGATGTTGCCGCCCTTTTGTGATCTAACGTCGGACGTGGTCTGTAGTTGTTGATGGTGAAAGATCGGGCGCGAAACTGCGATTGATTAGAAAGCCTTTCTATTGAAACGGCACTTGCGCATACAGTAGTGATGCAGTTTGAATTAATAACAACTAACGCCGAAGGCGTTGGCTAATTTCAGCCTAGGGTTGGAGCTCGCGACAACCCTGGGATAACAACGTCAATAGTTTTATTAAACCCTGTAAGGGTTCGGCTATTGGCGAACGCTTTCAGCGTTTTGCTCTCATTTCTAATTGGTGTCCCAGGGTTGTCGCAAGCTCCAACCCTGGGCTGAAATTAGCCTACGCCTTCGGCGTAGTCATGCCAAAACCAAACTGCATCACTACCTGCGCATACGAACTGATTGACTTAGCAAGTCGCGATTACGTATTCTGGCTTCAGCACTGCAGCCCCAAGTAGCAGTGACCTCACTCGTTGCAATCCCAAGAGTCGAATCTCAAGTCAAATCGACCTGCCGAGGTAATTATGTCTCGCATGTTTGTTGCCGCGTCTTTGATACTCGTCACTGTGGTCAGCGGCTGCTCGCAGCAAGTCAGCTCCGTCGTTGCACGCGCTGTTCAGGGGAGCGATTCCAGCAAGGACGCACCCACTCTGAGCAAAGATGCCTACGACCTGATTCTGAAAGATGACTACGATGCCGCCATCATCAAGGCGGAGCTCGCGATTCGCAAAGATGCGACGTTTGGCGAAGCATACAAGAACCTCGCTCTCGCGTACTGCGATTCCGGACGGGTCGCTCAGGCGCTCGAACCAGCGCAAAAGGCGGTAATGTTGTCGCCTCGTTTAGATAAGGCTCATTACGTCCTGGGAAAAATCCTGTTTCGATTGGAGCGGTTCAACGAGGCGGTGACAGAGTTGCAGGAAGCCATTCGCATCAATCCTAAATATGATAAGGCTTATTTTTTGCTCGGCAGTAGCTTTGACTTACTAAACAAACCTGAAGACGCATTGGCTGCACTTAATCATGCAGTTCAGCTCCAGCCGGATTATTGCCAGTATTCGCGATTCCGTGACTATGTGGCTGCCTACGCCCGACAGAAAGAGCAGACAACGCTTCCTATCATTGTTTCCGTAAAAGGTCAGCCGAGTGAATACAGCTCATCGATTTATAGCGGTATCTTTTACGAGGCTCTGATCCATCACGACTTCGATCTCATTGAAAAAGCAGCCGACGCAGCGCGTGCTTCGAAAGAAAAACTTCCAGGCGGTGTTTGGAAGCTGCGAATGATCTATGCAGGTTTGAGCACACCGTATGCACCTGTGTCTGACCATGAGTGGAATCAACATATTAACCTGTTAGAGGAGTGGACCAAAAGAAAACCAAATTCACTCACGGCCAAGGTAGCGCTAGCCTCGACCTATGTTTCCTTCGGCTGGAACGCGCGCGGTGCCGGATTTGCAAATACTGTCTCAGAGCGCAATTGGGAGTTGTTTTATAACCGGCTGGATCACGCCCAAGATATCCTCATGTCCATTCGCAGTCAGCAGCTCTGTCCTTTCTGGTACTCGGTTATGCAAACAATCGCGCTCGCGCAGGATTGGGATAGAGAGACTTACGAGCAGCTCTTCGCTGATGCCGTACAGAGCGAGCCAACGTGGTACGAATACTACAAAAACAAGGTCTTCTATTTACTTCCTCGATGGCACGGCCAACCCGGAGAATTACAAGCTTACGCTAACAGTCTCGCCACCCGAAGCGATCGCAGTGACAGTGCGGTACTTTACTTTCTCGTGAACGAATATGCCGGCTTATTCGAGCAGAACGGAGGCGCCGAACCTGCTTATCCCATCTTCAAGCAGGGCTTTCTCCAACTGCGCAAGGCTTACGGCGTGACGCAGCAGGACGTGAACTGGGCATGTTTCAAGGCGCTTCGGTCTAGTGACAGCGCTTTCGCGGTAGAGCTTGTCCCCGCACTGAAGAACGATCCCAATTTACAGGTGTGGGGCGACAAACAGCAGCCCGCATTTCCCGGAATGAACTAGCCGTCATGGAGTACATTTTTACATGAGGCAACCGGCATCGTTATCTCACAGCGGGCCGATTTGAATTCTAAACCGCAATCACAAACTCTTTCAAAAGAAGGGCGGCAACTCGACGATGTTGCCGCCCTTCGGTAGTGATGCAGTTTGGCGCCTCCTTGGAGTGCGGTGCCTTGGCACCGCTTTGGTCCTACTGGTTTTATCGAATACCAAAGCGGTGCCAAGGCACCGCACTCCAAGGAGACGTTTGCACGTTGACGGATGCGATAGGTTGATCTACAGTCCACCGCATCAACAGATACCAGGTCGCAAGTCCTTTCCACTTTGGCGACCTGCTTCGAAGACTCCCGCCCAGAGGAGCCTGTCGAACAACAGCGAGTTGGCGGCCGAAAGCCAAAGCGAAGGTGTTGTTTCGATCTCAGTTCCGGCTTTTGGTCTGCTAGACCACAAGGTGAATCTAGATTCCAGGAGGACTACATGCCTACCACAAAAACCACTGGCGCGAAGGCCAAACAAAAGACAAGTTTCACCCCTCAGAGACTGCAAGCGCTGATAGCGAAGATGAACAAGAATCCTGAGCTTTTAGAGGGAGATTGGAGAGAGTTGGTAAGTAGACACTTCCCACTTACCGACGAAGAGAAGAAAGGACTCGCGGCCACGCCCCCGAGGAAAGTTAAGAAGATCCAGCAGTTTCTCTCCGAAACTGCCGGCGAGATGCGCCGCGGCAAATCAATCACGGGCAAATTGGTGAAACGACCACTGAAAGAGCAGACAAGCAATCTGGTGTATGACGTGGACATTGATTTTGCCCCCGCCAAAAAGACGACCAAAGGAAAGAAATAGTCCGTCAGATACTATCGAAGGAGGAAGCATTATGGTTGCCACTGAATATGATCTCACTGTAGTTGAGCTTGAAAACGAGAAACCTGAATTCAACGTAGTAAGCTTCAGTGCTCTCATCGAGCGAATCAACACGCATCCCGAGCTGCTCAGCAACGACTGGAGGGAACTCGTTAAAAGCGAGTTTCGACTCTCATTTGAACAAGAGCAGAGTCTGGTTCGTGTTTCTGGCGAACGCGTGCAAGAGATCCAGTCGTCGCTGGCCTATTTCGGCCAGGAGATTAACCGCGGCGCTATCATCAACGGCAGAATCATCAAACGACCAATCGAAGAGCAGACACCAGATGCCGTACATGGCATACAACTCGAACTGCGATTACCAGATCCGAGCACTCAGACCTTCTCCGTAGTAAAGATGCTTCGAATAGCTCACTGCGACGCGAACTGCAGGAATTGGCAATGGGACTCATGGTAAGCTACGTTCCGAAACTGACATCGCTGTTGATTTTCGCTTCACTCAAATGAACACTCTTCGTCGGCCGTGGGAACACCCGTAGATACTGGTGCGCTCTATCCTACTGGCTCCTCGTTTTTGTAGCGACTGAGTGGTACGAAGCAGTGCCGTTGTGTATTCGCTGGCTCTTGGTCTTGCGCAAAATTGCAGCGCACGGGCTGCCGCCCATTTCATGGGCTCGAAATTCCATTGCTTCTAGTTCCTGGGGTTTCGCTCGCAAAGCCTCGCTCCACCCCAGGCTTTATGCTTACGCCTGCTCCGCAGGCTAAAAGCAGACTTCTACCTGGCGCCCACGATTCAGATGCCTCATGTCTCGATAGTCCAAGGGCGCAGGTCGTCCATGTTCTCTCGATGTCTAAGAAGTGCTTGAAGAGCACTCGCCAGTGAACGGCTTCTTTGTTAGATTTCATGGGCGAACTGCTCAAACGCAGCGCTGTATCGCCTCGCGAACTTCGGCGGATGTGGAAGTACTGACTGCTGTGCGTATGGACCAGAGTAAGAATTTTTGGGAAGCGCCGAGCAAAGTCGCCACTAATCTGCCAAAAGAGATGCAGTCGCATCATTATCCGATCCTCTATCAGGTTGAGGAGACTCACTGGTGGTATGTAGGGCGGCGGCGAATTATTCGGTGCCTGGTAGAGAAGATTTGTACAACGCTGAACAATCCGAATCCGAGAATTCTCGATGTCGGATGTGGCACGGGGGCGAATCTCAAGATGCTGGCAGCGTACGGAAGCGCAGAAGGCGTTGACATTTCTTCACAAGCCGTCGAGTTCTGCCGCGAGCGCGGTTTGGATTCGGTCAAGCTTGGAGCCATAGAGCACCTACCATACGAAAGCAATTCTTTTGAACTAGTCACCGCACTCGATGTCGTTGAACACCTTGACGACGACGTTGCCGGACTGCGAGAGATGAGAAGAGTCTTACGTCGCGACGGACGCCTCCTTTTGTTTGTTCCAGCGTTTATGTTCCTTTGGGGCGTTCAGGATGATGTGAGCAATCATCGGCGTCGCTACACGTTGCCGGATTTGCTGAGGGCAGTAGAAGCGGCAGGGTTTTCCGTAGAGTGGGCCAGCTACGCAAACATCAGCTTTTTTCTCCCGGTGCTTCTCGTGCGTTCCGTGATGCGTTGGCTGCGTTTGCACGCGGCTACAGAATACGGGATAAACATTTCGCCGATGAATGGACCGTTTAGTCAGTTGTTCGCTGCTGAGCGTTTCATTCTTAAACGCGGGAGACTTCCGTTTGGGGTATCGGCAGTTTGTATTGCTCGGCGAGTAGAAGAACCGGATTAGCGTTCCTTGACAGAGGGGTGAGCGAGCGAACGGGCTTTAGCCCTCTGGTTGGATGAGAACCTGTACCTCAAGAGATTCGAGGTGAACTCGAGGATCGCTTTCGGCTTTACGAACGAACCCCTGTTGTCGTTGATGGCAAAATGAACAGGTGTTTCACCAATCTTGAGGCCGAGTTCACGGGCCCGGATGATTATTTCAGCATCGGCGAACCAATCGTCCGATTCGAGGTGTAGCAGTTCATACTTGTCACGCCGAATGATTTTAGGTTTGGAGTTGATGTCGCGGACTTTGAATCCGAAAAGCAGGCTGAAGATTGCGTTGTACACCATTGAGATGAAGCGCCGGTACAGACCGTCGTCGCGTATGACACGGTATGTTTTCGTTAAGTCGAGGTCTTCCAACTCACATTTCAGCAGACAGGCGATTATCGACTCTGGAGGGAATTGCCCGTCGCCATCGATAACTCCGATGTACGTACCGCGAGCGGCGTCGAGGCCCATACGCATATCCCATCCCATCATTCCTTGCTTGGGACGAATTACCGTGCGGATGTTGTCTGAGCGTTCGGCGAGTTTTGCGACTACTTGAGGTGTTTCGTCATCGCTTCCCTCGATGTAGTTTCCGACGAGCACGAGCTCCCAGGAAAAATTGCATCGCGACAACGTTCGCTGTAAACGTTCAACGAATGGAATAATACTTTGTCCGCTTCGGTAACAAAGAACTACTAGTGAAAAATGCGGCTCGGTCACGCGGCGATGTTATTACGTATTCCAAGCTGGCTGCAACGACGTATCTCATAATCAAGAATCATGCGAATCCTCGTTACCGGTGCCTCGTCGCCCCTCGCAGTTGGCGTGCTGCGTCAGTTGCTTTTGAACAGCGACCTGGAACTTTGGTGCGCCCGTCACCGAAAAGACATTCCGATTACCGATCCAAGATTGAGCGTCATCGATTTGGACCTTGAATCCGACTTGAGCGGAGCTTTATCGCCCGCGCATTTTGATATGGTCATTCACTTTGCGGGAGTGACTCACGCGTCGGATGAACAGCAATACTGGAACGTCAACGTGCAAGCAACAGTTCGACTCGTCGAGGCAACGCGCAGGAATGGTTGTCGCCGTTTCGTATACATCAGCACGCGCTGTGCTACCGCTGGCAGTGGCGCGTATGGCGAGTCGAAACTTGCGGCCGAGCAGGAGCTTCAGCGTTTGGAGTGGAAAAGTTTATTAATCATTCGTCCGGCCGAAATCTATGGCAGTGGAGGCAATGAGGGTATTGATCGCATGTTGGCGGCTGCGCGCAGATGGCGAATCATTCCGGCACTGTTCGGTCACTCGAACCTGCTGTTTGCTCCGATGCATGTTGACGATTTCAGCAGGCTCGCCGCTGAACTAATTCAACAACACGATAGCGGCGTCAGAATTGAAACCGTGTGCGGCCCTGAGGACTTAAACGGAATGGTGCTGGCGTACCGTATCGGCAAGCGTTATCGCGCAGTTCCGCTGCCGCTATGGTGGCCAGCAGTGGCCGTTTGTCTCAAGGCGTTGCATAGAATCGGGTTTGCAATCGTCAAGCCGGATCAGTTGACGCGTTTGATCAGTGAAAAGACGGGAACCGCTGAGAGTGCGAAGGTGGCTCGCGAGGCAGTAAGACGTTTTCCTGCGAACTGAAGGATCACAATCGCTTTCCTCGCTTGAGGGCCAACAGACCTCCAATACCAAGACTTAACAAAAGCATAGAGGCGGGTTCAGGAACTGCAGTCGCCGTAAACTGCAAGTTGTCGATACCCTCCGGACCATTTTGTTGAGACGGTATAAAGATAAAGTGACTGATACTGTTTGCAAAGTCGACCTGAGCTGCGAAACTCTGATCTGCTGTCCCTCTAATATATGATGTTTGTCCTGTCGTCAGATCAAAGATGCTTTGACTGGTCTCATTAAAGACAAGAAGGTGCCAAGTTCCTCCTTGACTTCCTATTATGTTGAACGATACGACGAAAGGCGCGCCCGGTACTACTCCGACCTCATTGAATACAAAAGACACTAAAAGTGCATTGATATTATTGGACAGCGGATCTATGGCCACAGGGAAAGCACCTTGTGGAGGACTAACAGCCGCCGGTGAGGTCCGCAATGCTATGTCGTTTATTGTTCCAGCAACATTGCACGGCCAACCGTTGACCGGGCAACCAGCGCCAGGAGGCTCTATGAGAATCGTGGAGATTTCAACTCCTTGTGAATGATAAGTTTGCAATGGAGACAAATCAGGTCATAAAAAAGTTGAGGCCACTCTTGCAGCTTCTTTGAGGCTAGGCTGAGCAGTTCACCGGCCAAGTTCGTCGAGTTTGAAGGCGATGAACATCAACTTTCCGGAACGCTCGATTTGTAGGACCACAGGAGTGTTTGCGCTCGTGCGATTCAGTGCCGCTCGAAGCTCTTCACTACTTTTCACTGAAGCTCCATTAATCGTGTGAATAACATCGCCCGCCTCAAGGGCAACGTCCATGTTTGAGTTGATTGCTCGCGCAGCGACCAAGACGCCCGAAGCGATCCGCAGCATCGGAAACTTTTTGGCAACTGCCGGATCGATGTCGATGACCACCACACCCAACTGACTCACAGGACTTTGATTCGACTGGACAACTGTTGCAAGACTATCCAGGTCGTTTTGCAACTCGACCACGGGCACTAAAAAGCTAAGTTTGGTTGATCCGCGCAACACTCCGAGTTTGATCTGGTCACCGCCGCTTCGCATAAACAGTCGCGTACCAACCGCAGGAAGATTGTTGACAGGGTAACCATCGATACTCTTTACGATGTCTTGTACTTTTAACCCTGCGTTATCCCCGGGACTTCCGGGCATGACATCCGAAATGATCACTCCCGAATCGGTGCTGAGTTTAAGACCGGCAGCAAGCTCAGGCGTAATCGCTTGCACGCCGATTCCGGTTTCGCCGCGATGCAGGTGGCCATACTTGCGAAGTTGTGGATAAGCGGAAGCGACGATTCCACTCGGAATGGCAAAACCCAAACCCTCGTTGCCACCGCTTTGCGAGAGAATGAAGGTGTTGATTCCTACGACGTCACCATCGACATTCACCAGCGGGCCGCCGCTGT